>OCHM01000152.1_pt1 | contig 54802 bp, 42 predicted proteins | sample 1538901 | NCBI WGS metagenome assembly OCHM01 (sample SAMN04571734, study PRJEB22368) | human gut metagenome | biome: human gut; material: stool | host: Homo sapiens | place: Luxembourg | collected 2012-11-08 | reverse complement strand
AAAGACAGGTATGGCGCTTCGTCATTCAGACCGCCATCTCGATCCTCACGGCCATCGCCACGGCCCTCGGCGTGACGAGCTGCATGGCAGCCGTGTAGCCACGCAATAGCGAACGATAGAAGTTTTCATAGAATGATGGGCTAAATGAAAAATGCTTCCGCCCCTCTGAGATGTGAATCTTGGAGGGGCATTGCTCCCTCTCCCGCCGCACGATACTGCACGAACCATCATCAATCCCTCGAAAAAAGTAGCGCCCGCTCTTGGTTGTTCGTCAGGAAAAGTGTACCTTTGCTCCGACATTCGTTAGGAAAAGTGTGCCGTGTGGCTGATTATTCGTTAGAAAAAGTGTGCACTTATAGCGATTATTCGTCGGAAAAAGTGTGAGTCATGGAAAGAAGCATCTATCAGAGCCTATTAGGATGGAAGAATAAGCAAGAGCGTAAACCGTTGATACTCAACGGAGCAAGGCAGGTGGGTAAAACCTATATCCTCCAAGAATTTGGAAGAAGGGAATACAGACAACTTGCTTTCTTCAGTCTCGACAGAGATCAGAAGGCCGCGGAAGTGTTTGAGAAGGGTGGATCTACTGCCGATATGTTGATGGCGCTTTCGGCCATTAGTCAGGTGGATATCACCCCCAATGATACCCTCGTGGTGCTCGACGAGATCCAGGACTGCCCCAAGGCGTTGGAAGCCCTGAAGTACTTTTGCGAGGACACGCCCGATATTCATATCATCGTGGCAGGATCCTTGCTGGGCATTTCTCTCCACAACGGCGTCTCCTATCCTGTGGGCAAGGTGGAGGAGCTGCGGCTCTATCCGATGAACTTCCTCGAGTTTCTCGGCGCGATGGGCAAAAGACAACTGGTAAGCATCTTGACGGACGCCAACTGGAATGTCGTCAACATGCTGGAAACAGAATTGACCAGTCTGCTGCGCCAGTATTACTATGTGGGCGGAATGCCTGCCGCCGTCCTCGCCCATGTGCGGCAAAAGGGACTGCAGGAGGTGCGGTCCATCCAAACGCAGATACTCCTAGACTATCGTCGCGATTTTTCGAAGCACGCTCCTGGGCGGGAGGTGCCTCGTATCAACATGGTGTGGGACAGTATTCCAGCCCAACTTGCCAAAGAAAACAAGAAGTTCGTCTATGGCGCCGTGAGGAAAAGCGCGAGGGCTGCTGACTTTGAGTTGGCCATACAGTGGCTGATAGATGCGGGACTGGCCTACAAGGTGCAGCGGGTCAACACGCCACGCCTCCCCCTCAAATTCTATGAGGACCCGAACGCCTTCAAACTCTTCATGCTCGACGTAGGGCTGATGGGAGCCATGGCGGAAACCTCCGCCGAGTCGACGCTGGTGGGCGACGGCATTTTCTCCGAGTACAAAGGGGCCTTCACGGAGCTCTACGTCCTGACCCAGTTGAAGAGTCGCGGAATGTCATTGTACTATCATGCGGTGGACAACTCCACGATAGTGATAGACCTTCTGGCGCAATGGCACGATCGGGTCGTTCCGATAGAGGTGAAGGCAGCGGTCAATGTCAAGGCCAAATCCCTCAGAACATTCATCATGCGCCACCCCCAGCTCAAAGCCCTTCGCTTCTCCATGCTGCCCTACAAGGATCAAGACTGGATGGTCAACGTCCCCCTCTATGCCTGCCTGGTGTCATTGGACAAAATGATCGAGGACGATCGTGGCTAAAAATGATTGTGACAAACTACGCTTTTCGGCTGATCCGTCGTAGTGTCTCCCTCTGTCCTATTGTGTCTCCCTTAGTTCTTCTATGAGGTTTTCAAGAATGTAGTCGTCGCTCATAAGCTGTAAACCATATTTGGGGTCTGACAGATGCTGGTACACTTTGGTCGTGTAAAACAAGTTGAGTGCTCTTTCAGCATCGATATGCAGAGATTCTGCCAACATCATGATGATTCGGCTTTGTTTGCGCCATAATACAGAGCTTCTCATATTCAGTCCTCCTTTTCTATTTGTACTGACGAAATAAACGAGAGGTAGTTATCTACTATCTCTTGGTTCAGTATGCAGATTTGATGATTTACAGCCTTGTATTTCAATTGCCCTAAGGCTTGCTCGGCTGTAATGATATTGTTTTCGTAGTCTTCTACGGTATCAATGACATTATCGTTGGCAACACCACCTTCCACGATGTCGTACATGGTTTGCTTCGTGCCTCCTTTACGACAATCTACTACATATTCCAACCATTCGAGATTGTAACTCTCGAAGATTTTAATGCGAAAACCTTTACTTTTTACCGCATCGTAATCGAATGAATAAATTGACAGTATTGGTAAGGCGTTGCGTCCCTTTCTTTCTGCAATAGTCTTTGCCCACGAGGATGCTTGTGGGCGCAATTTAGTAAGGTAGAAACCTTGTCCAAAATCAACCTTCTTTCTTCCTAATTTTACAAGTGGTTTCCCAACTTGTATATAAGAGCCGTGATATAGTGAGATCATACTTCTTTCTCCCAGTTTAACAGCGTTTCGCAAATGTCGTCCGCCACCCAGTCAAGGCTTTGCGTATGAAGGTCCTCATAGCGTTGGATCAGCCGACGATGTATCAGCCCCTGCTTTTGCAGGCGGTCATGCATTTCTTTTCCAGAGATGCCCAATTTGCGGGCTCCACTCTCTATTGCCATAACGGCGAAATGGATATGTCTGTATGTCTCATCGTCTGTGTATGCCATATTTTTACTTTCCGTTGTTTATCATCTTTGTTGTGGGGTTTCTTGGTACAAGAAGCGTCAGGTCTTCTTGGGCTGCGCCCCCTTGCCCTCGACGATCTCCACTACCGTCAGCTGGTCGTCCTCGACGTGAAAGCGGACGTCGTAGTCGGCGAAGGCGAGGCCGTAGAGGCGGGTGGGGTCGTTGTGGTAGTGGGGCCGCGGGTCGAGGGCCAGCGCCTGGCGCAGGGCCAGCGTCTCAGCCTCAGAGAGCGGACTGTCGGCAGGGTCGGGGAGGACGACCTGCAGTTGGCGCCATTGGCTTTGATCCGTGAAGCCCCCGCGCGCCTGGGGATGGGCGTCGGCATAGGGCAGGTAGGGCTTGATGTCGTAGATGGGCGTGCCGTCCATCAGGTCGGCTCCCGCGACGATGATCTCCGTGCCCTCCACGGCCAGGATGCGCACCGAGGAGAGGCCCAGGCCGTTGGGACGGTAGGGCGACCGCGTGGCAAAGACGCCCATCCGCTCGTTGCCGCCCAGCCGTGGCGGACGCACCGTGGGCTGGAAGGTGGCGGACTGGTGGCGGTTGGCCGAGAAGCCCCAGAGGAGCCAAAGGTAGTCGAAGTCGTCGAGGCCACGCAGCGACTCGCTGTCGGCGTAGGCGTCGAGGAGGACGATGCGGCCCTGCAGGTCTTCGACGAGCCCACTCTGCCGGGGCACGCCAAACTTGCTCTTGAAGGGCGAACGGAAGACGGCTATCGGATGGATTTCCATGTGGATGATCGTGGGGATGGGGAGACTACTCGTTGCCGATGGCTTCCACCTTGGGGGCGGAGACGGACGGCGACGGGGCGGAGGAAGGCGCGGTGGAGGCAGCGTCGTCGCTGCTGCTGGCCTCGCCCTCGCTGCTGGCCTCGCTACTGGCCTCGGCCTCCTCGTCCTCCTCGTTGTGCTGCGGACGGCGGATGCTGTTATACACCTTCTTGGCCTCCTCCTTCTCCAGCTGCTCGATGGAGTCGGCGGCAGCCGTATCGACGGAGACGAGGTCGGTGGGCTCCGCCAGCTTCTCGATGAGCGTGCTGTCGGGCTCCAGGTAGGAGGGCGTGCGCGTATATTCCGGGTCGCCGAAATGGCTCACGGCGTTGTAGATCGTGAAGGCGGCAAGCAGCGCGCCTCCCACGGCGATGAAGACCTTCATCCCCCGGCTGAGTCGCGGCTCCTCCTCGATGGGCTTTTGGACGATGGACCGGCCACAATGGGGGCAGCGGTCGCTTCCTTGCGGTATCTCTTGATGGCAGTAGGGACAAATCATCTTCTTGCGTATTTGGCTGGTTGAGTGACTTTTCGTGCAAAGTTAGCGGATTTCCGCTAAAGCATGAAATTTTTATCCGAGTTTTTTCATTTCTTCCTTACTTCTCCGTGGCGAGGCGCTCCGAGCCCGAGCGTGTGAGGCGGTCGAGCTGTCGGCGGAAGGCCAGGAAGTAGAGCAGGCCCGAGGTGGTCAGTCCGAAGGGGAAGGAATACCAGACGCCGATGAGGCCCAGGTCGAGCGTGACGCCGAAGAGGTAGCTCAGCGGCAGCGAGATGACGAAGAAGGCGAGGAAGGCGTAGATCACCAGCGGGCGGACGTGGGCGAGGCCGCGGAGGCTGTTGCCGAAGACGATCTGCATGCCGTCGCCGATCTGATAGACGAGGAACGGCCATACCGTGAGCGAGACGAGGTGGACCACGTCGTCGTTGGGCGTGAAGAGCGACCCGATATCGTGGCGCAGGACGAAGACCACGGCACCGACCACCACGGCCAACATCATGACGATCTGGAAGGCGGCGTAGGCGTTGCCTCGGGCGGCACGGTAGTCGCGCTGGCCCATCGCGTTGCTGATGCGCACCGCCGCCGCGGCCCCGATGCCGTAATAGACCATGAAGCCCACCTGACTGATCGTGAGCATCACCTGGTGGGCGGCCAGGGCCGTCGTGCCAATCCAGCCGACGATGATGCTTGTGAGGCTGAAGGCCGAGGTCTCCATGCCCATCTGCAGCGCGATGGGCCATCCCAGGAGGTTGAGCTGGCGGAAGTCGGCGCGGTTGATGCGTCCCCGGAGGAAGCCCTGGGCGTAGGCCCGATACTTCCGGCGCGAGAAGAAGACCACCATCATCGCCACCGCCATGACTACGCGCGAGGCCAGCGTGCTGAGTCCCGCTCCCGTCAGTCCCAGTTCGGGCGCGCCGAGCTGGCCGTAGATCAGCACCCAGTTGCCGAAGATATTGAGGATGTTGCCGCCGATGAGCACCCACATCGAGAGCGCGGTGTTGGTGATGCCGTCGGCAAACTGCTTGAAGACGTTGAAGAGGCAGACGAAGGGGAGGGAGGCGAGCAGCACGAGGTAGTAGGGCTTGATCAGCGGCAGCAGTTCCGTGGGTTGGCCCAGGTGGTCGATGGAGAGGTAGAAGCCCCCCATCACGCCGACGATGAGAGCGGCGAGCAGCAGGTTGGCACAGACGGCGTTGCGCACCATCTCGCCGATGCGTTGCGTCTTCTCCTGGCCGTAGAGCGTGCCGACGGTGGGCGTGACGGCATAGGAGAAGCCGAGGGCGAAGATGATGACGAGGTTGATGATATTGTTGACGAAGGCCGCGGCAGCCAGTTCGCTGGTGGCATGGTGGCCGATCATCAGCGTGTCGGCAAAGGCGAGGACGATCGTGCCGAGCTGTCCCACCACGATGGGGACGCCGAGCATCGTCAGCGGCTTGTAATAGGGAGTATAACGATGTAGTGTCATGCTTTTCTTTCTTCTCTCTTTTTTTTCTTTTTTCTTCTCTTGTTTGTTTTCTCTCTTTTTTCTTCTGTTTGGAAATCAATCGACTTGTACGGTTGAAATTGCCCAATACGCCCCTTCAGCCCGTTTCAACCGTACAGGTCGAAATCAATTGGTCTGTGGCGGTCCGCTCGTCAGGAAAAGTCCACACGCCAAGGGGAAAGCCCGCTCGTCAGCGGAGTTTGCTACCCTTCATCCGTTTCGGGCAAAAGCCGTCGAAGGGACACTCCCCGCATTTCGGCCGTGCGCTCTGGCAGACGTAGCGTCCGTGGAGCAGCAGCCAGTGGTGGGCGTCGGCCACGTCCTCCTCGGGGATGTGGGCCATGAGGTAGTCCTCCACCTTGCGCGGCGTGTCGGCGCTTTCGGGCACGAGGCCCAGGCGGTGGCTCACGCGATAGACGTGGGTATCGACCGCCAGCGTGGGACGGCCAAACCACACGGCCTGCACCACATTGGCCGTCTTGCGGCCCACGCCCGGCAACTTCACCAGCGCAGCGGCCTCCGAGGGCACCTCGCCACCATACTGATCAGTCAGCATCCGCGCCATCTCGACCAGATGGCGGGCCTTGGCGTTGGGATAGCTCACCGACCGCACCAGCTCATAGACCGCCTCGACAGAAGCCTGGGCCATGGCGCGGGCGTCGGGGAAGCGGGCGAAGAGGGCGGGCGTGATCGCATTGACGCGGCGGTCCGTACACTGGGCGCTGAGCAGCGTGGCACAGAGCAGCTGGAAGGCGGAGCCAAACTCCAGTTCCGTGGTCTGAGGACCTGCCTCGCGGCGAAAAAAATCGAGCACCTGGTGGTATCTTTCTTCACGTTTCATGGGTGCAAAGTTACGACAAATCGGCCGAATGGCAAAAAAACCGCCCCTAGATAGCGAGATTTATAACCTCCGTTGGCGGTCTTTTCAGGAAAAAGTCGTACTTTTGCAGCCTCAAATATCAAGAATCAAGGATAATAAATACGGATATATATAATATATAGGATATATGAGTAAGCAGACAGAAAAGATTAAGGCACTGGTGGAAAAACGTGCCCAGGCTCGCCTCGGCGGTGGTCAGAAGGCCATCGAGAAGCAGCACGCGCGCGGCAAGTACACGGCGCGTGAGCGCATCGAGATGCTGGTCGATAAGGACTCTTTCGAGGAGTATGACATGTTCAAACTCCATCGTTGCCACAACTTCGGCATGGAGAAGAAGCAGTTCCTGGGCGACGGCGTCGTAGCCGGCAGTGCCACGATAGACGGCCGTCTGGTCTATGTCTATGCCCAGGACTTCACCGTCAATGGCGGCTCGCTCTCCGAGACGATGGCGCAGAAGATCTGCAAGGTGATGGACATGGCGATGACCAACGGCGCGCCGATGATCTGTATGAACGATTCGGGTGGCGCACGCATCCAGGAGGGCATCTCCGCCCTGGCGGGCTATGGCGAGATCTTCGAGCGCAACATCCTTGCCTCGGGCGTCATTCCCCAGATCTCCGCCATCCTCGGCCCTTGTGCCGGTGGCGCGGTCTATTCGCCGGCCCTCACCGACTTCATCTTCATGAAGGAGCAGACCAGCTATATGTTTCTCACCGGCCCGAAGGTCGTCAAGACCGTCACGGGCGAGGATATCGACGCCGAGCACCTCGGTGGCGCCAGCGTCCATGCCAGCAAGAGCGGCGTGACGAGCTTCACGGCCAAGACCGAGGAAGATCTCATGGGCGACATCCGCACGCTGCTGACCTACCTGCCCTCCAACAACCGTGAGGAGGCGCCGCGCGTGGCTTGCGACGACCCCGTCAGCCGCAAGGAGGAGATCCTCAACGAGATTATCCCCGACGACCCCAACCAGGCCTACGATATGTACAAGGTGATCCACGCCATCACCGACCATGGCGACTTCTTCGAGGTGCAGCCTAAGTTTGCCAAGAACATCATCACGGGCTTCGCCCGCTTCAACGGTCAGAGCGTCGGCATCGTGGCCAACCAGCCCTCAGCCTACGCTGGCGTGCTCGACGTCAACGCCTCGCGCAAGGGTGCCCGTTTCGTCCGCTTCTGCGATGCCTTCAACATCCCCATCGTCAGTCTGGTCGATGTGCCGGGCTTCCTCCCGGGCACGGGCCAGGAGTACAACGCCGTCATCCAGCACGGAGCCAAGTTGCTTTTCGCCTATGGCGAGGCCACCGTGCCCAAGATCACCATCACGCTGCGCAAGAGCTATGGTGGCAGCCACATCGTCATGGGATGCAAGCAGCTGCGCGCCGACATCAACTTCGCATGGCCTTCGAGCGAGATCGCCGTCATGGGTGCCTCGGGAGCCGTCGCCATCCTCTGTGGCAAGGAGGCCAAGGAGGTGAAGGAGCAGGGAGGCAACGTGGCCGAGTTCCTCGCCGAGAAAGAGGAGGAATACACCGAGAAGTTTGCCAACCCCTACCAGGCGGCGCAGTTTGGCTACATCGACGACGTGATCGAGCCGCGCAACACGCGCTTCCGCATCTGCCGCGCCCTGGCTCAGTTGGCACACAAGAAGCAGACGTTGCCGGCGAAGAAGCACGGTTGCATGCCGATGTAAAGCCTATCCGCAACAATAGAATCAGAAAGAATCATGGACAAGAATATTTATGCCGCCATCGCCATGGCGCTCTACGACTACGCTGGCAACAACGTACACGACACGGAGCCGACGGTGATCACCATCCAGCCGAAACTCACGCAGTGGGACAACCGCCTGGAGGCCATGACGGCAAAGCCATAGACAAGACAGTAAAGACACAAGATGAAAGAGTTCAAATATACGATTGATGGCAAGGAGTATCACGTTGCCATCGGAGGCGTGAGCGACGACTACGTGGCCGACGTCACCGTCAATGGAGAGACCTTCCAGGTGCAGATGGAGAAGCCGGAGGAGCCGGAGAAGAAGGTGGAGCTGGGCAAGCCCGTAGAGGAGGCGTCTGACGACGCTGCCCCCGCTGCCCAGGTCAATGCGGCCAACGCCGTCAAGGCACCGCTGCCCGGCACGATCACCAGTATCGAGGTGGCCGTGGGCCAGGAGGTGAAGGCTGGCGACACGGTCGTCGTCCTCGAGGCCATGAAGATGCAGAACAGCATCGAGGCGGAGAAGGACGGCAAGGTGACGGCCATCGCCGTCAAGGTGGGCCAGGCCGTGCTGGAGGACGATCCCCTCGTGGTGGTGGAGTAAGTCCTGCGTAGAGGAAGCTGTGCTTATGAAATAGCCTTCCTTTGTACAATAGTATTCCGGCAGAGAGATCCTCTGGTCGAAGAGAATATAAAAAAGAGCCGAAGGGCGCGAGAGAAACCATTGGTAGTGGTCCGTCTCGTGTCCTTCGGCTTTTTTTTGTGTGGCTGCGAGGAGTCCTTCGGCTCTATTTTCAGTTGGCTCCAGCGATTACAGTTCCACGACGGTGATGCCGGCTCCGCCAAACTGCACATGTTCGTCACGGTAGGACCGGACGTTGGGCACGGTGGCAAGATACTGGCGGATCATTTGGCGCAGGATGCCGTTGCCCTTGCCGTGGAGGATGCGCACCTGGGAAGCACCGGCCAGGATGGCGTCGTCGATGAAGTATTGCACCTGCATCAGCGCCTCGTCGCCCCGCATGCCGCGCAGGTCGATTTCCGTGCGGAAATGCTTGACGTGGGCATCGACCGTGCTCCGCGTGATGTTGCTCGTCGGCGCGTAGGTCTGTAGGTTGGCCAGGGAGGTCTTCGTGCTGCCCGTGGAGGCGCTGGCCTTCGGCTCCTGTGCGCGCTCCAGCCGGTCGAGGCGCATCTTCGTCCGCATGCCGCCGCCGAAGACGACCATTGCCATCTTGCCGTCCAGGCTCTCCACCGTGCCCGTGCTCGTCAGTCCCTTGATGCGTACGGTGTCGCCCTTGTCGATCGGCAACTCGCGCTGGGTCGTGGGCCGCATCTCGGCCTGTTTCTTCTGCTGCGAAGCCTTCTCGGCCTGCCGTTTCTCGTGGCGCTCCTTGCGACTGCGGATGCGCTCGACCTTGGCCTGGAAGTCCTCATCGCTCATCACGCCGTGGCCCTTCGCCCGCTTCTCCTTCGACAGGGCAGGCGTCTCCTTGTCCAGTCCGCGCTCAAACTCGGCGAGCTGCTGGCGGATCTTGCGCGTCTCCTCTTTCTCGGCCTGGTGCTCGCGGATCTCGCGGATGGTGTTCTCGATGCGCTTGTTGCTCTCCTTGATCAGTTCCTCGGCCTGGGCGCGGGCGCGGGCGAGGATCTCCTTGCGGCTCTTCTCCACGTCCTCCACCATCGACTCGTATTTCTCCAGCCGCTTCTCCAGTTCCTTCTCGCGGGCGTGGACGGTCTGCCGCTTCGCCTCCCAGTAGCGCTTGTCGCGCACGATGTCCTGCAGGTACTTGTCGCTCTGGATATAGTCTGATCCGACGATCTCCGAAGCCTCGCGGATCACCTCCTCGGGGAGTCCGATCTTGCGCGCTATCTCGATGGCGAAACTGCTGCCCGGGCGGCCGATGGCCAACTGGAAGAGGGGGCGCATCTCGTGGCGGTCGTAGAGCATGGCGCCGTTGGCCACACCGGGATGGTCCTCGGCAAAATGCTTCAGGTTCTGGTAGTGGGTGGTGATGACGGCCCAGGCCTGGCGCTTCCAAAACTGCTCCAACACGGCCTGGGCGATGGCGCCGCCGATCTGGGGCTCCGTGCCCGTACCAAACTCGTCGATGAGGATCAGCGTGCGGTCGTTGGCCTGGCGGATCATCCGCTTCATGCTCAGCAGGTGGGAGGAGTAGGTGCTCAGGTCGTTCTCCAGGCTCTGCTCGTCGCCGATGTCCATCATGATGTCGTCGAAAAGGCCCGCCTTGGAACGATCGCTCACGGGGATGGGGAGGCCCATCTGGAGCATGTACTGGAGCAGGCCGACCGTCTTCAGGCACACCGACTTGCCGCCCGCGTTGGGTCCGGAGATGATCAGAATGCGGCCCTCGCTCGTCAGCGTGATCTCCAGGGGGATGATGCGCTGCGGCCTGCTGTCGCGCGGCTCGTCGTCCTCCTCAGTGGAGGGCCGCGTCTCGGCCAGCGCGCGCTCCAGCAGCGGGTGGCGCGCCTCGATCCAGTCCATGACGGGGGTGTCGGCTACGTGGGGCGCCGTGGCCCGCATCGACTCGGCCAACTGGTCCTTGGCCTGGATGAGGTCGATCTGGGCGAGGAAGTCGTAGCTGTCGATGATCTCGGCCACATGGGGGCGCACGCGCTTGGTGTAGGTGGTGAGGATGCGGATAATCTCCTGGCGCTCCTGGTTCTCGAGGTCGCGGATCTTGTTGTTGGCCTCGACGACCTCGGTCGGTTCGATGTAGAGCGTGCGGCCTGAGGCCGACTCGTCGTGGACGATGCCGCTGATCTTGCGCTTCACGCCCGGAGCGATGGGAATGACCAGGCGGCCGTCGCGCAGCGAGGGAGCGACGTCCTTATCGACCAAGCCCTCGGACTGGGCAGACCGCAGGATGGCGTGGAGCGTGCGGGAGACGGATCCCTCCACGCGCGCCAGTTCGCGGCGTATCTGGTTGAGCTCGGGTGAGGCGGTGTCGCGGACGTGGCCAAACTTATCGACGATCTGGTCGGCCTGCTGGATCAGGATGGGGAAGGTAGCCACGCCGTCGGCCAGCCGGTAGAGGGCCTCATAGTGCTTCTCGGCGATGTGGCCGTCCTCGTCCAGCTCCTCGTCGAGGCCACGGATGAAGACCACGAGGCGGTGGATGGTGTCGAGGGAGCGGCGGAAGTCGAAGAGCTCCTCCACCTCGAAGTGGGTGTTCTCCAGGCGGATGCGCTTCAGGGCGGGGCGCACGTCGAAGAAGAAGGTCAGCGGCACGTCGGCGCGCTCCTGGCGCAGGCGCCGAAACTCGCGCACCTGCTCCAACCATTCGTTGATGGTCGCCGCGTCCTTGCAAAACGCCATCTCATCGACAAGCAACTTGCCCAGCGACGACAGACAGCGCTCCTTGAGCAGGAGGCGGATGCTGTCGATGCCGATCTTCCTTTCGTAGTTGTGGGGATATATCATCTTTGATCTTATACCTATTTATATATAACGGGGTGCAAAGGTACGAATTTATACTGAAAATAGGGGCCGAAACCCATTTTGGAGTGAAAAGATTTGTGGGGACGGGGGGAAACCCTTACTTTTGCAACAACAAAAAAACTGAAACATGAGAAAAGGAATCTTGCAAAAACAGTATCCATTCCCCGTCCGCCGCTATGTGCAGACGATGTCGCTGCGTGACAACCCCGAGCTCATCGCCCTCTACCGCAAGGCGCATAGCCAGCCCGAGTTTTGGCCGGAGATAGGGGAGGGCATCCGCGCCGTGGGCATCCTGGAGATGGAACTCTATATCCTCGGCACGCGACTGGTCATGATCGTCGATATGCCCGACGAGCTCGACTGGGACGAAGTGATGGCACGACTGGCCAAGTTGCCACGACAGGCAGAGTGGGAAGACCATGTGGCGCAGTTTCAAAGTTGCGCGAAAGGGTCCACTTCCGACGAGAAATGGCAGATGATGGAGCGCATTTTCCACCTTTATCAGTGATTTTGTCCAATTTTCGGTGCAAAATTCACATTTATTGAAAAAAAGTTGCCGAAAAGTTTGGTGGTTCACCAAGAAGGTAGTACCTTTGCACCCGTTAAGCCGATATGGCTCAGTTGGTAGAGCAACGCATTCGTAATGCGTAGGTCCCCGGTTCGAGTCCGGGTATCGGCTCTTTCTTTGTTTCTGTAAGATTCAAGGAAAGAAAAAAGCAAAGTGACACATCCCGCGGAATTAGCACATCGGTAGTGCATCGGCTTCCCAAGCCGAGGAGGCGGGTTCGACTCCCGTATTCCGCTCAGAGGGATACGTTGACATTAGAACTTTGTTTTTAATCAAATATTAGACAAGTTAGAGTTATAGTTATAGCCCTGTTGAGCGTGTGAAACGTTGAAAGCAGGGCATTTTTTTTGTCCCTATGCGAAGCGATTCTCGTCCCTTAGCGTTCCCATTCTCATGTTTTAGCGTTCCCATTCTCATGTTTTAGCGTTCCCATTCTCGTGGTTTTCTAAACCGATTCTCGTGGCCTTTGCGAGCCAATTTTTGTGGCATTTTGAGTCAATCTGTGAACCGATCTCAAGGGAAATCCGCACCAATCGTAGATCCAGCGACGTTTTTTCCATGAAATTAAGATGTTGTTTGGAGAAAAAGCATTATTTTTGCAGATGAGTTTGATCTTGGGCCACCACGAGGCGCATCGTCGTCGGCGCGAGGGCCCTGGCAGATCGTCCACTCGGTATATGAGACGTAATGAATATTAATCAATCAAATTAAAGAAACGATGCGAAAGATGATCCTTTCACTTGCCCTTTTGTTGCCCATGTTGGCCATGGGGGCAGACGATGCGGAGATCCTCAACGCCTTGCGCCTTCACAAGGCTTCGGGCGAGGAGGTGACAATCCTGCTCAAAGAGCGTCCCGTCGTCACCTTTGTCAGCAACGACCTGGTCGTCACTACCCAAAGCAACGAAGTCAGCTATCCCTCGGCCGACATCATGAAGTTCACCTACGAGGCGGTGGAGTATTCGGGCGTCAACGGCCTGGCTCAGACGGGCTCTCTCATCTCCTTCCTGGGCGATGAGCTCCAGGTGGCGCACCTGGCTGCGGCTACCGAGGTGGCGGTCTATACCCTGGACGGAAAGTGTGTGGCCACGGCTACGACTGATGCCAAGGGGGCTGCCTCGATCTCGCTCTCGGGTCAGCCAGCAGCGGTCTATGTAGTGAAAACCTCGTCAGTAACCTTCAAAATCCGTAAGCAATGAAAAGACTCTCGCTCTCATTCTTGATCCTCTTCGCCATGGTCTGTGGGGCAATGGCGCAAAACGAGGCCATGTATGTGTATCGCAATAGCAACTTGGGCAAACTGACGTTCCTGAAGTCGGAGATCGACAGTGTGGTCTGCTCGCAGGTGGACCTGCAGGGCCAGCGCCACGAGGAGTATGTCGTCCAGGAGATTTGGACCCGCGACAGCGTCTATCGCACGCTGCTCTCGACCATCGACAGCGTGAGTTTCGCTACTGTCGTCAACACCTGTCCCGATGCCCACCATCCCCACGCCGTGGATCTCGGACTGCCGAGTGGCACGAAGTGGGCTTGCTGCAATGTCGGCGCACCCTTCCCCGAGGCTTTCGGAGGCTTCTATGCATGGGGTGAGACCTGGCAGAAGGACTCCTACAACCGCTATACCTATGCTTACACTGAGGACTGGATCGACGAGGTGAAAATCGGCGAGGACATCGCGGGCACTTCCTATGATGTGGCCCACGTCCTCATGGGCGACGCATGGCGGATGCCGACGGTGGAAGACCAGAAGGAACTGATGGACAACTGCAGTCTGCAGGAGACGCAGCGCAGCGGCATGAACGGTGTGCTCGTGACGGGCCCCAACGGCAATCAGATCTTCTTCCCGCTCCCGGGCTACCGCAACTACGACGAGGTGGAGACCCAGGGCTACTACGGCTTCTATTGGTCGAGCATGCTCAACACCGACTACGGCTACAGAAGCTATTACCTCTACTTGGGTCGCGACTTCTGGTATTCTAGCGACAACTACTGCTCCAGCGGCTACTCCGTGCGCGGCGTGAGCAAGTAGGCGGACTTTATCAATAGCCAACAACAAAAAGAGCCCGGTGACACCATTTAGTGCCACCGGGCTTTCTATTAACAGGCTTATTGTCAACTTATGAAGTTGTCTTGCTTGAAGTGGAAGCGGAAGGCGGCCTTCCGGCCACCCCCGTCTTGTTTGTCTTATCCGTTGCGAAAGATCAGCGAACCGTTGCTCTGGTCGATAGTGATGGCCTTGTCGCGGATCACCGTGCCTGCCAGCAGCGCCTTGGAGAGGTCGTTGAGGACGTAGCGCTGGATGGCCCGCTTCACGGGGCGTGCGCCAAACTCCGGGTCGTAGCCCTTGTCGCAGAGGTAGCTGACGGCCTCCGGCGTCCATTCCAGGTCGAAACCTTGCGGCTTCAGCATTGCCTTGACGCGGTCGAGCTGGAGGGTGACAACACCCGCGATCTCTTCCTTCGTGAGCGGCTGGAACATGATCGTCTCGTCGATACGGTTGAGAAACTCCGGACGGATGGTCTTCTTGAGCATCTCCATCACCTTCGTCTTCGTCTCCTCGACCACCATGGCGCGGTTGGCGGCACTGATGTGCTCAAACTGCTGCTGGATGTACTGCGATCCGAGGTTGGAGGTCATGATGATGATGGTGTTCTTGAAGTTGACCGTGCGGCCCTTGTTGTCCGTCAGTCGTCCGTCGTCGAGCACCTGGAGCAGGATATTGAAGACGTCGGGGTGGGCCTTCTCTATCTCATCGAAGAGAACCACGGAGTAGGGCTTGCGCCTGACGGCCTCGGTCAACTGGCCACCCTCGTCGTAACCGACGTACCCCGGAGGCGCGCCGATGAGGCGGGAGACACTAAACTTCTCTTGGTATTCGCTCATATCGATACGCGTCATCATCGTCTCGTCGTCGAAGAGGTATTCGGCCAGCGCCTTCGCCAGCTCGGTCTTACCCGTACCCGTCGTGCCGAGGAAGATGAAGGAGGCTATCGGCTTCTTTGGATCTTGCAGTCCGGCGCGGCTGCGGCGCACGGCGTCGGCCACGGCCGTGATGGCCTCGTCCTGGCCAATCACCCGCTTGTGGAGCTCTTCCTCCAGGTGGAGGAGCTTGTCGCGCTCGCTCTGCATCATCCGCGTCACGGGGATTCCCGTCCAGCGGCTCACCACCTCGGCGATATCGTCGGCAGTCACCTCCTCGCGGATGAGTTTCTCGCCACCCTGCGTCTGGTCGAGCTGCTTCTGTATGGCCTTGATGTCGGCGTCTATCTGCTGCAGTTTGCCATAGCGTATCTCCGCCACGAGCTGGTAGTTGCCCTCGCGCTCGGCGCGCTCGGCGTCAAACTTCAGTTGTTCTATCTGCTGCTTGTCCTGCTGGATCTTGTTGACCAGGGCCTTCTGGGCCTCCCATTTGGCTCGGAATCCCTTCACCTTGTCCTGCAGTTCGGCTATCTCGCGCTCGATGTTGTTGAGCTTTTGCAGGTCGGGGTCCTTCTCGGTCGCTCCCGGCTGCACCTCGCGCTTCACCGACTCGCGCTCGATCTCCTTCTGCTTCAACTGTCTCTCCAGTTCGTCCAGTTCCTCCGGCACGGAGTCGCGCTCCATACGGAGTTTGGCAGCAGCCTCATCCATGAGGTCGATGGCCTTGTCGGGGAGGAAACGGTCTGTGATGTAGCGTTCAGAGAGTTGCACGGCAGCGATGCAGGCGTCGTCTTGGATACGCACCTTGTGGTGGTTCTCGTAGCGCTCCTTCAGTCCACGTAGGATGGAGATGGCGTCGGTCTCGTCCGGCTCCTCGACCATGACGGTCTGGAAGCGGCGCTCCAGGGCCTTGTCCTTCTCGAAGTACTTCTGATACTCGTTGAGCGTCGTCGCACCGATGGCACGCAGTTCGCCACGTGCCAGGGCCGGCTTGAGGATGTTGGCGGCGTCCATGGCGCCCTCGCCACCACCGGCTCCCACGAGCGTGTGGATCTCGTCGATGAAGAGGATGATGTTGCCTTCGGCCTTCGTCACCTCCTTGATCACCGATTTCAGGCGCTCCTCAAACTCGCCCTTGTATTTGGCACCCGCCACGAGTGCGCCCATATCGAGGGAGTAGAGTTGCTTGTCCTTCAGGTTCTCGGGCACGTCGCCACGCACGATACGCTCGGCCAGTCCTTCGACGATAGCCGTCTTGCCCGTACCCGGCTCACCAATGAGGATCGGGTTGTTCTTCGTACGGCGGGAGAGGATCTGCAAGACGCGGCGTATCTCCTCGTCACGGCCGATCACTGGGTCGAGTTTTCCTGCCCGCGCCCGCTCCACGAGGTTGGTGGCATACTTGGAGAGGGCCTGGAAGTTTTCGTCTCCGCTTTGGCTCTCCACCTTCTGTCCTTGGCGCAGCGACTGGATGGCCTGAAGCATTTCTTTCTCCGTGCAGCCAGCGTCCTTCAGGATACGTGAGGCAGTGCTGCCCACTTGTAGCAGGGCCAGCAGCAGCGGTTCGATGCTCACGTAGTCGTCGCCGAGTTTCTGGGAAATATCGAGGGTCTTCTCCAGCACCTTGTTGCTGTCGGGAGAGAAATAGGGTTCTCCGCCCGAGACCTTCGGCAGATGCTTGATCTCGTTTTGCAGACTCAGCTCGACGGTCTGGGCGTTCACTCCCAACTTTTGGAGCACGTAGTCCGTCACGTCTTTGCCCTTGTCCATCACGCCGGCAAGGATGTGAACCGGCTCGATGGTCTGCTGTCCATTGCGCTTCGCCGTGTCCAGCGCGCTTTGGATAGCTTCTTGGGCTTTGATGGTGAATTTGTCAAATGTCATATTTGTTTCTCCTTTCTGTGCTTCCTCTCCTTCGGCAGTGGCGCCTCGGGAGATTCTTCACGTTTTTTTTATTATTGTTTTCTGCCGAATGATAGGCAAAACCTATACCCGATTTGTAAATATGACAATACGGCATAAATTGATGACAATTTGTCACCAGGGAAGACTATAATCAACGACAAACAATACTACGTTTGCCACGATTTACAACCACACCACTATTGCAGGAATGGTAGTGTGTGCCTTGGCTCCCGGCCCTGGGGGAGATACGCAACTGCCATATCAACGTCGGAACGTGGAACTGTATCGAACAATACGTACAACCCTGTCGCCTCATTCGGCTGAACCCGATGATGGTTCGGCCTTGCGCTTGGGCCTTCTCGCTCGTCAGAAGCGGAAACCGTAGGTGAAGCGCACGCGCCATTTGCTTCTGCGCACCTGCAGCTGGTCTCGGTCGCCCACCACGGAATAGTTGTAGATTAAGGAGGCAACGGCAAACTGGTTGCGCCAGGAATAGACCGCTGCGCCACGTCCTGTCGTGATGAGGCTGGGGAAGCGGTAGTGGAGGTTGATGCGCTCTCCGTTCTCCTTGAGTCGGGAGTGGATATAGAAGTCGAAGGTGGGCAGGAGGGAGAGGTGGAAGAGCCACCGCTTGCCCGCCACGAGGTTGTAGCCGTAGCCTGCGCCAATACCAATCTCCATCAGTTTGAGGTTGATGGGCTGCTGGTTGGCGGTCTCGTTGGCGTCGATGTCCGTGATCTGTCCGTCGAAACTGGCGCCCACCATGAAGCTGCCCGCACTCCTGCGCTGGAGGTAGCTCTGGCTGAAGGCCGCTGGAAAGGAGAAGCGCTTGCTGTTGAACGCATAGTAGAGGTTGACGTTGAGGGCCTGCTGCCTAATGGCCCCTTTCTCGATCGGCGTGACCTCGTCGTTCATTGAGGCCTTGCCGTGATAGGTCTTCGACGATAGAAACACGATGTCGAAGCCGAAGCGGTTGCTGTAGGAGTTGACGTTCAACTCATAGTCCTGGCTCTTTCCCGCCAGTTTCATGGGGTTGAGCGCCACGGCTGCTCCCAGTCCGCGATATGCCACCGCCATACTCAGCGTGCCGCGGAAGTCCGACTCCACCTCGGTGTGGTATTGGTCCTCGCCATTGCGTCCCGTGGTGCGAATCCATGCTCCCGAGAGATTGCCCCGCAGTTTGATGGTCCAGCGTCCGGGTGGCCGCATGATATAGGCCGTGTCGTAGTTGATGCGCTGGTAGCGCTCTGCAAGGATGGCGTTGCCCGCATGCAGCAGTTGGTCATACTTCACTAGTCGCTTGCGCAGGGCGTTGTATTTCTTCTCGTCCATGCTCCCGCTGTCTCTTCGAGCCCGCAAGATACTGTCGCCCCATTGCAGCAGGCGTCCCTCGTCCGAGGCCCGTCGGATCTCCAGTCGGATGCTGTCGGCATATTCCACCTTCTCCTTCCAGCTGCGCTTCTTCTTGCGGCGTTGGGATTGGGCAGAAGCATCGATGGCGATGGTTGCCACGAGGAGCAAGATTATCCAGCGGACGAAAAAGCAGACGGAAAAGCAGACGGAAAAGCGGGTGGGGTGGAGCGGTGAGATCGAGTGTGACATGGCGTGAGGATGAGGAAAGGATTTTCCCTTATTACCTATATATATGATTATGATGACGGCCTATATGTATGAATATGAGAATGGCCTATATATATGTTTATGATGACGACCTATATATATGATTAAAATGACGGCGCACTATGAGCTGAAAGCGCAAGTCTGATGATGGTGCCAACAGATTGGACAGACGGCAAGAATCAGATTGGCTGACGTCAGGAAAAGAAAAACTGGGACTTGGCCCCGCGTCGTTGTGCGAAGCGCCAAGTCCCAGTCGTATAGAGTCGATATTAATAAGCGAAGAGAGGATAGTCCTTCATCGTAGCATTGACCTTCTCGCGAACGCGGGCGATGACCTGCTCGTTCTCGGGATCAGCCAATACCTCGTTGATCAACTCAGCCACGAGGTGCATCATGTCCTCCTTGGCGCCACGGGTCGTCATGGCAGCGGTGCCAAGACGGAGACCTGAGGTCTGGAAGGCAGAACGCTCGTCGTAGGGCACGGCGTTCTTGTTGGCCGTGATGTCGGCAGCCACGAGGGCAGCCTCAGCCACCTTACCCGTCAGCTCCGGATACTTCGGACGGAGGTCGAGCAGCATGGAGTGGTTGTCAGTACCACCGCTCACGATGTCGAAGCCGTAGCCGATGAGGTCCTCAGCCAGCACGGCGGCGTTCTTCTTCACCTGCGTAGCATACTCCTTCCAAGAAGGCAGCAGGTTCTCGCCGAAACCGACGGCCTTGGCTGCGATGACGTGCTCCAGCGGACCACCCTGGTTGCCCGGGAAGACAGCGGAGTTGAGCAGCATGGACATCTTCTTCAGATCGCCCTTCTTCGTCTTCAGACCCCACGGGTTCTCGAAGTCCTTGCCCATCATGATGATACCACCGCGCGGACCACGGAGCGTCTTGTGGGTCGTCGTTGTGACGATGTGAGCGTACTTCACCGGGTTCTTCAGCAAGCCAGCTGCGATCAGACCAGCCGGGTGAGCCATATCGACCAGCAGGATGGCACCTACTGCGTCGGCGATCTTGCGCATGCGCTCGTAGTCCCACTCACGGCTGTAGGCAGAGCCACCACCGATGATCAGCTTCGGCTTGTTCTCCAGGGCCAGCTTCTCCATCTCGTCGTAGTCCACGCGGCCCGTCTCGCGGCAGAGGTGATAGCCGACGTGGTTGTAGAGAATACCCGACGTGTTGACAGCGCTACCGTGAGAGAGGTGGCCGCCCTGATCGAGGTCCAAGCCCATGAAGGTGTCGCCCGGCTTCAGGATGGCGAGCAGTACAGCCTGGTTGGCCTGTGCGCCAGAGTGGGGCTGCACGTTGACAAACTCAGCGCCGAAGAGCTGCTTCACGCGGTCGATGGCGAGGTTCTCCACCTTGTCCACCACCTGGCAACCGCCATAGTAGCGCTTGCCGGGATAACCCTCGGCATATTTGTTGGTGAGGTATGAACCCATGGCGTTCATCACCTCATCGCTCACGAAGTTCTCTGAAGCGATCAGCTCCATACCCTTCAGCTGACGCTGATGCTCTTGCTCGATCAAGTCGAAAATCTCTTGGTCTCTTCTCATACTTGTACTTTTACTTTATTAAGATATTATTATTGATGTTTCAGCCTGGATAGTCCATAGCGTCCCTCTGCGGGGTTTAGAGCTCGCAGTTGGCAGGGGTCTATGGATTGCGCAGGTTAGGTTAGATTTCTCTTGCAATGGTTAGCAAAGTTCCACCTTATCCATTTTTTGTTCTTTGTCGCAGTAGTGACATTTCAGTATTCCGTGCTCCTTGTCTATCACGTTGAAGATGGTGTCCATCGGTTCGTTGTTGGTGATACACTTCGGATTGTTGCACTTGACGATGCCCCGCAACTCGTCGGGCGTCTCCACCTTTTTCTTCTCCACCACCTCGTAGTCCTTGATGATGTTGAGCACCACGTTGGGCGCCACTACCGAGAGTCGCGAGATCTCATCGTCTGTGAAGAACTTGTCGCTCACCTTGATGATGCCCTTCGTGCCCACCATCTTCGACGAGAGGTTGTAGCCGATCGTCACTGGGGTGGAGAGGTGCTGGAGCTGGAGAAGGTTGACGACGTCGAAGGTCTTCTCCACGGGGATATGGTCTATTACCGTGCCGTTCTTGATGGCGGCCACGAGTCTTTCTTTCTTGTTCATCGCTTGCTGGTTATTCAATGATCGTTTTGTCATTGCGAATCTCCTCGATGGAGATACCAAGGCAATGGCAGAAGATGGCCTCGCGGGCATAGAGTCCGTTCTTGGCCTGCTGGATGTAGTAGGCGTGGGGATTGGCGTCCACGTCGTAGGCAATCTCGTTCACGCGGGGTAGCGGGTGGAGGATGCGCATGTTGTCCTTGACCTTGCCGAGCATGTTCTCGTGCAGGATATAGACATTCTTCACGCGCTCATACTCCATCAGGTCGGAGAAGCGCTCCTTCTGCACGCGCGTCATGTAGAGAATGTCGGCGTCGGCGATTACGTCCTCGTCAAACTCCTCGTGCTCCTCATACTTGATGCCGTGCTTCCGGCAGTAGAGCTTATACTCTTCGGGCATGGCGAGCTCCTTGGGCGATATGAAATGGAAAGTGGGGTTGAAATGGCGCATCGCCATGAGGAGGGAGTGGACGGTGCGTCCATAGCGGAGGTCGCCGACCAGGTAGATATTGAGGTTCTCCAGCGTGCCCTGCGTCTGCTGGATCGTGTAGAGGTCGAGCAGGCATTGTGAGGGATGCTGGTGGGCTCCGTCTCCCGCATTGACGATGGGGACGGGAGCTACTTCCGAGGCGTATTGTGCCGCGCCCTCGATATGGTGGCGCATGACGATCACGTCTGCATAGTTCGACACCATGAGAATTGTGTCCTTCAACGTTTCGCCCTTGCTGACGCTCGAAACCTTGGCGTCGGTAAAGCCGATGACGCGCGCACCCAGTCGGTTGGCAGCCGTCTCGAAGCTCAATCGGGTGCGGGTGGAAGGCTCATAAAATAGTGTTGCCACCACTTTCCCCTTCAGCAACTCACGGTTGGGGTGTGCCTCAAACTCCTTCGCCATTTCCAGGAGGTGCAAAAGCTCCTCGCGGTTCAGGGTCTGGATGTTCACAAAGTTATGTTTTTCCATTTACCGCTTCTATGTTTTATAATTCGGGTTCAAAGATACAAATTCTTTTTTGATTAGCATCGGGTAGTGAGGGAAAAAATGAGTTGGAGGATAAAAAAAACGTGTAATAATCGGTGGAGCTCACTTTTTTGCCTTTACTTCTATGTTGAACCCCATTTTTTCATTAACTTTGCACACTATATATAAAAAGGTACTCGATTCATGAGAAGAGCAATCGTTCACTTCCTTTGGGGAGGACTGGCAATCGTTGTGGCTTTCTGCCTCATGTTTTTCATTGCCGTATGGAATGGCTGGATAGGATACATGCCCGATATGGACACCCTTTCCAATCCGATCGATAAGTTTGCCACCCAGGTCTATTCGGCCAATGGCAAGCTCATCGGCACGTGGAATGAGGACAACGGCAACCGTGTGGCGGTCGATTACAACAGTATCAGCCCCAACCTCGTCCATGCGCTGGTCGCCACCGAGGACGAGCGTTTCTATGAGCACTCCGGCATCGACTATATCGCCCTGGGCCGCGCCATTATCAAGCGAGGCATCCTTGGCCACCACGAGGCGGGTGGCGGTTCCACCATCACGCAGCAGCTCGCCAAGCAGCTCTATTCTGAGAAGGCCCACGGCACGCTGGAGCGCATGCTGCAGAAGCCGATCGAGTGGATCATTGCCATCAAGCTGGAGCGATACTTCACCAAGGAGGAGATCATCGCCATGTACCTCAACTACTTCGACTTCCTCCACAACGCCGTCGGCATCAAGCGGGCGGCCAATATCTATTTCGACAAGGAACCCTGGCAGCTCAACCTCGACGAGTCGGCCATCCTGGTGGGTATGTGCAAGAACCCCTCGATGTTCAATCCCGTCCGCTACCAGGATCGTTGCCGCCAGCGCCGCAATGTGGTGTTGGCTCAGATGCTCAAGTGTGGCTACATCACCTCAGAGCAGTACGGCCAGGCGAGCGCCCAGCCCCTGGAACTCCATATCTCCCGCGAAAAGCCTGTCGCCGGTGCGGGCAGCTACTTCCAGGCCTTCCTCAAGCAGTATATGATGGCCGAGTTGCCTCTGCGCGAGAACTATCCTGCCTGGCGTGAGCGCCAGTACGTCCTCGACTCCATCGCCTGGGCCACCGACCCGCTCTATGGCTGGTGCAACAAGAACCACAAGCGCAATGGCGACAACTACAACGTCAATGCCGACGGCCTCCGTATCTTCACGACCATCGACACCCGCATGCAGCAGTATGCCGAGCAGGCCGTGCGCGAGCATGTGGGCCGGAGCCTTCAGACAGCCTTCAACCAGGAGAACCACTACAAGCCCAATGCTCCCTTCTCCTCTGGCATCTCGCGTCAGCAGATCAAGAACAGCATCAACCGCAGCATCCGCCAGAGCACGCGCTTCCTCCGTATGAAGGAGGCAGGAGCCTCGCCCGAGGAAATCATCCGTGCCTTCCGCACCCCCGTTGATATGACGGTCTTCACCTATCATGGTCCCGAGGAGCGCACGATGACGCCGATCGACTCCATTCTCTATTATAAGAGTTTTCTGCGTTCTGCCTTCATGAGCATGGATCCCCATACGGGCGCCGTCAAGGCTTATGTCGGCGGTATCGACTACGACCACTTCAAGTACGACGTGGTGATGGGAGGCCGTCGCCAGGTGGGCTCCACCATCAAGCCCTTCCTCTATGCGCTGGCCATGCAGAACGGCATGACGCCCTGCACTACCGTCCGCAATGTCCAGCACTCCTATGGCGGATGGAAGCCGCGCAACGGAAGCAAGGCGCGCTACGGCCAGGAAGTGCCATTGAAGTGGGCGCTGCAGCACTCCAACAACTGGATCTCGGCCAGTCTGATCACCACTCTGGGCCCGCAGCAGTTTGTGGGCATCCTCCACGACTTCGGCCTCAACAATCCCGACATCGACCGCAATGCCACCCCCGTGCTCAGCCTCGGACCCTGCGAGGTGTCTGTCGGCGAGATGGTGTCGGCCTATACGGCCTTTGCCAATGGTGGCGTGCGCTGCGCCCCCATGTTTGTCACCAAGATCGAGGACAGCCACGGCAATGTCATTGCCAAGTTCCAGCCCCTGATGACGGAGGTGATCAGCGAGGACAACTCCTATCGTATGATCGACATGATGCGTGCCGTCATCGATGGCGGTACGGGTAGCCGACTGAAGGGTGCCTACGGGATGAAGGGCGACATCTGTGGCAAGACGGGTACGACCAACAGCAACTCTGACGGTTGGTTTATCGCCTTCACTCCCGAACTGGTCAGTGGCGCCTGGGTGGGCGGTGAGGACCGCGACATCCACTTCGACTCCACCTCCCTCGGACAGGGAGCCGCCGCCGCCCTGCCTATCTGGGCCTACTTTATGAAGAAGGTCTATGCCGACCACCAGTTGGGCTACAGCGACAAACCGCAGTTTGCCATTCCCAAGGACTTCGACTTCTGTTCCACGTCCGAGGACACCGACGTCAACGACATCCAGGAGGTCTATTTCTGATTCGCACCTGCCCTATGGCTAATGAACTCAGAATATGCACATTGTGTATATAAAACCCATAGTGTTGCGGAATTATGGTTGTTAATAGTCACATTAATTATATAGGTTTATGGGAAATCCATTCATGAAAGCCTTTATTGTCTTGGCGTTAAGCATCCTGCAGACAACTGTATGCCATGCCGATACTTTCAAGGGGAAGGTTGTCAATGCTGAGACTGGCGAGGTTATTGTCGGAGCAAGGGTAGAGAGCGAGATCAACCCCCAACCTGGATGGTCTATTCAGAGTACGACAGAGACCGACAGTACGGGATGCTTCTATCTGAATGGTAGTATGGAAGGGCGCATCATGTTCAAGTTTAGCATGATAGGCTACAAGAATCTCCGCAAGGTGGACTATTCCTATGGCAGGGAGGTGAAAGATACGACCGACCTTGGCATCATCAAGTTGCAACCCACGGCACTCATGCTGCAGGAGGTAAAGGTGACGGCCAAGATGCCCCGCATCACTATGGTGGGCGACACGATAGTGTTCAACCCCGAAGCGTTCAAACTGAAGGAAGGAGCCCGCCTTGCCGAACTGATCAAGAAACTGCCGGGAGTGGAGAACCGCGACGGCAAACTCTACTGGAACGACAAACCCATACGCCTGATGATGAACGGTCGGGATGTCTTCGGCGGCAGTCAGATCATCAGCGAGTTGCCGGCAGAAGTGGCAAGCAAACTGAAGCTCTACGACCGCAAGTCGGAGCTGGCACGCCATACTGGCAATGACGATGGTGAGGAAGACCACGTGCTTGACATACAGGTAAAGCCGGGATTTCTCGACAAGTGGTATGGAGAGGCAGAAGCACAATACCAGACAGACAAGCGGTATATGTTCAGTCTCAGGGCCAGTTGGCTGAGCGACCACGACCCACAGATGATATATGGTCAGGCAAACAACACCAACCGCTATATAGACCGCACTATGGGTCAAAGTATGGATCGCAACATCGACGGCGACGGCAAGAGTCAGTATGGATCGTACAACTACCAACACAACTGGAAGACAGAGGGTGCAGGATCCTACAGCGACAATAGCTTCGACATCAGTGCCAATCTGGGCCACAGTGATGGATGGAGCACAAGCACTCAGTCAACCGAGACTTTCTTCCCTGGTAAGGAGCGCACGTTTAGCGTAGCAGACAACTACCGCTATGCCCATAAGCTCACTCCGCAGTTGCAGACAAAACTCTTTGCTTACACCGATTCGGTGAATAGCATAAACGTAGATGTGAAGGCGGCTTACGAGAAAGGCCATAGCATCAGCGAAGACCAAGGAGCATCGTATGGCTACGATCCGGAGAAGTTTGAATACCACACTATCGGCGCAGCCTTTGCCGCAAAACCTGGCGATGCTCTCTATGACCGATTGATCACCCGCAACCGCTATTATCATACAAGTGACAGTCAGACGCGCAGTCTGAATATGGACTACTCATGGGAACACTTCTTTGGCAAGAAAGGTTCGTTCACCTTGCAAGGCTACACCAAAATAAGCGGATCCAATGAAGATACCCACAACAACCGCAGCCTGGAATATCTGAGGGACAACAGAAACGAAACGCTATGGCAGTATTACGAACGCAACAATCATGGCCTCAGCACGCAGCTCGGCGCCGAACTGGAATACTGGCTGAGCAGCAAGGTCTATCTGGACCTATCCGACAATGTGACCTATTCGCGTACCAGAGCCATTCGCGACATATATACCGACCATAGCGAAGAGAACGTGGTGGGAGGTATGCCGACGACGCCAGACCTTGCCAACACCATGGGCAACCTGATGCACCAATGGACCAATAGCTTCTCTCTGAAGTCAACCATCACTCCCGTGAAGTCTCTCATGATTATGCCAAAGTTCAACTGGAACGTATATCGTGAGAAGGCAGACTACCATTACGGACAGCTCGACACCACTGCCGTGCGCACAAGCTATGGCTACGAACCGTCGCTATTTCTGAAATGGAAGATGAGCCGTGTGCGCAATATGGATTTCTCTTTTGCCTATCATACTACGGTGCCCGACCTGGTGAGCACGCTCGCTTATCGCAACACCATCAATCCGCTGTCTATTTCCGTGGGCAATCCCTTCCTTGGCAAATCCCACAGTCATACGACCAAATATAGCTACCATCGCATGTGGCTGCGCAAGCAGATCGTGCTCGGACTGACTGCGTCATATACAAAGGAAATCAATCCGATTGCCACGCTCTATCGTTATAATTCCGCAACAGGCGTCTATGAGTCGAAGCCAATGAACGTGAGAGGAGGCGACTCCTGGAAATTCGGAGTCAACTACGACCAAGGTATTGGCGCATATTTCCGGTTGATGAACAAACTGTCGGTACAGGCATCACAGTCGTATGGCTTCCTGACGGTGGTGGACAACAACGACCCTAATACTGTTCCTGCCTTGAATCATCAGAAAACGGTTGGCATAGACGAAGACTTTGATTTGTCGTATGAGACAAACACGCTGCAGCTGTCTTTGTACGACCGTCTGCAATGGAACCGCTACCGCTATGATGACGCTTCATACAACATGCATCCTTTATATAATAGATTAGGTGTGACAGCTATGCTGAAGCTCGAACCTTTCCAAGTGGTAGCGGAGGTAGCCGATCATTTCCGTTCCGATTATGCCACGTCGGAAATGAACGGCCACAAGATCATTTCATCGTTGAGTGTTGATTACAGTTTCTGCAAGAACAAATGCCGCCTGTCGCTGTATATTGATGATATCTTCAACAAAGACATCTATTATGATAGCAAATATACGGCATTCCAGCGTTACGAATCAGCCGAAAACTATATCCACCACTATGCCAATCTTACCTTCACGTATAGATTCGACGCCAAGGCAGATAAAAAGAAGCGCAGATAAAAAGAAAAAGGTAGGGATAGGAAAACCATCCCTACCTTTGGGCCAGGAGAATTACTTTCTGACTATCTTCCGCAGTCTTCTTGCTTTGTCTCCTTACTCTATATACTTCGTCTCCTTCGGCATGCAGATCCAAAGGAGGATATACACCAGTACGCCACAGAAGGCCGTGCAGGTTGTCAGGACGACATAGACGATGCGTAGGATCGCCACGTCCCATCCGAAATACTCGGCTATACCGCCACAGACGCCCGCCAGCCATTTGTCGGTCGTCGATCTTGTGAGTCGTTTCTTATACTCCATAGGGCTTCAATATTTATAGTTTTTGCCAAATTTCGTCGAGACCCTTCCTTTTCTTTCCTGGGTTCGGACAGTCCTCGGCGATGTGTCCCAGCGGAATGATCGCCACGGCCTCGAATCCCTCTACGGGAAACAGGCGCTTCACGGCCTCCACATCGTAGTTGCACACCCAGCAGGTGCCCAGTCCACGGTCGGCGGCAGCCAAGGCCAGATGCTCCACGGCTATTCCGAGGTCGATGTCGCCATGCGACTTGCCGTCGTCGGGACGCACCCACGCGTTGGCCGTGTCCTTCATGCAGAGCACATAGATCGGCGCGGAGGCAAACCAAGGACGGTCGTAGCACTGGCGTATTTTCTCCTTGGCCTCGTCGGAGGCGAGAAGGAGAAACTTCCAAGGCTGCCGGTTGCAGGCCGACGGAGCCAGTTGCACACACGTCATGATCGCGTCGAGGTCGGCCTGCGAGACCGCCTCGTCGGTGAATTTGCGCACAGAGAAGCGCGCGGTTGCCAATTCTTTGAAGTTCATAGGCTTCGTTTTTTTATGTTATTTTGGACTTGGTTAGTAGTTGCCCTCATCCACAATCGGGTAGAGCTCGATAAACTCCCCGTTGTGTCGCTTTCCATCGTTGATGATCTCCGCCACCTTTTGGCCGATCACGTCGGGCTGGTGCGATCCCGGTCCGTCGTAGTGGCCGTTGAGATCGGTGGAGGTGGCTCCCGGGTGGATGGTAAACGCCTCCACGGGCACGTGGAAGTGGTCAAACTCCCATCCCATCGTGGCGATCATCGTGTTCTGTCCCGCCTTGCTGGCCACGTAGGCCATCGGGTGCCAGTAGGGGCTAAACGTGCTTGGCACGGTGATGTTGCAGATTCTGCCCTGGTTTTTCTCCAGCAGCGGCAGCAGCAACTTCGTCAGATAGAACGTGCCGATATAGTTGACCTGCACCGTGTCGATCACGTCCTGCAGCGACTGCTCGTAGCTCCTGACCGACATGTCGCCCGGAATGCCCGCGTTGTTGACCAGCAGCGAGAGCCCCGGATACTTCTCCGCTATCTCGCGGGCCGAGACCTCGATCTCGCCGTTGTCCGCAAGGTTCACATACTGCCATCCCGCCACGTCGGCACCATCGGTGCGGAGGGCCTCCATGGCCTTCAGTGCTCGGTCTTCACAGCGTGCGCCGACCACTACCTGCCATCCCGATTTTCCCAGATGGCGTGCTATCTCATATCCGATGCCCTTGTTGGCACCTGTCACCAAAACTTGTTTCTTCATTTTTTCGATCTTTTATTGTAGGTCAATATAATAGTTGTGTTCCTTCCATGCGTGGGTTCCGCCTTTCTTCCATGTGTGTTGTGTGCTCCAACCTATGTGGCGGCCCCGTTTCTATTCCTCCCCCAGCCAGTCATCGACGAGCTTTCGCGCGATGCTCAGCTTCTCGGGCAGCGGCGGCAGGTTGTCTCTGCCAAACCAGCTTCCGCGCTCCAGTTCGGACCGTTGCAGATGGATCTCGCCTCCCGCATAGTCGGCGTGGAATCCCACCATCAGTCCGCAGGGGAAGGGCCAGGGCTGCGACCCGAAATAGCGGAGGTTGGTGATCTCGAGTTGCGTCTCCTCCATCACCTCGCGCCTCACGGCCTCTTCGAGCGTCTCTCCCGTCTCGACAAATCCCGCCACCAGTCCATAGATGCGGTTGTTGACGAAGTTTTTCGCATGGACGAGCAGCACCTCCTCGCCCCGGTGTACGAGCACGATGACGGCCGTGGCCAGTTGCGGCCAGATCTCCTTGCCACAATGCGTACACTTCTTCGAGATAATGGTGTCCATCCTTGTGGGTGCACCACACACCCCGCAGTATTGCGTGTTCTGGTCCCAGTAGAGCAGTTCGCGACATTTCCCCGCCTTCAGATAGAGTTCCGTCGGCAGATGATAGAACGACTTGCGCAGTGGGCATGTCTCGTAGCGATCGTCCTCGGCGATGGGATAATCGATGCTGGCCGCCCTCACCTCCGTCCCGTCCTCCATCGGTGCAATCTCCATCACGTGCGTCCAGGGCTTCAGTTCGATGGGAGGATTCTCAGCCATGGGGATGGTACGACTGCCGTCCGCGTTCTTCTCCAGCATGACGGCGTCCTTGACGAATATGAACCAATATTTCATGATGTGTGTGATCTCGTTGTTCTTTCCGAAGACTTCTCTTATTTCTTCTTTCCGAAGAGCAGCTCGTAGTCCCTTGCCGCTGCCGGCTTCACCCATTCCTCCGGCACGAAGCGCCAGTTGTTGTTCGGTTGCGGGTCGAGCGTCCCCATCCGCTTGATCTCCTCCATGAGGTAGTGGCGCTGGTCGCGTTCGCTCTCCCAGAGGATGCGGCTCTGCAGCGAGTCGTGTGGAATGCCCGCCCCCTTCGTGAGCAGTTCGCCGCCTCCGTTGCCTCGGTAGCTGTTGATTGCCACGCGATACCAGGCGTTCGGGTCAAACGGTCTTCCGTCGCTCATCTGGAGGATGCGCACCTTTTCTCCGTTGGGCTTCGTCACGTCCACCTCGTAGTCGATGCCAGCCGCCGAGTCGAAGTTGAAGAGGAAGTTTTTGAATCCCAGTCGCTGCGCGTCGTCGCTCGTGTCGTCGAAGAGCAGCAGATGGTCCTCGGGCTTCTCCATCGTGTTCACCCATTGGTCGTAGCTCATCTCCAGATGGCGGCGTATCTCGTCGCCCGTCATCCGCATCACGTAGAGCTGGTTCTCATATTTATAGAGGTTGAACATATCCGCCACCGTCACCTCTCCCGCCTTGATCGAGGCGCTGAGCGACAGGGGCGCGTTGAAGGCGATGTCCGCCTTTGTGATCTGTAGTTCGAGGTTGAGAATGAGGTCGTTGAAGGCCGACGATCCGAAATAGCTGTCGCGCGTGGAGATCTCGTGCTTGAACGTGCCCAGCGGCTGCTCCGCCCAGGTCTTCACGCTGTCGATGGCCGCTGCGAAATGGTCCATATATCCCGCGTCGGGCTCCAGGTCGGCCACATCCACGATGCTTCCCTCCTTCTTGGCCACGCGCCATTGTCCGTCCCTCTCCACGAGCTGGATCGTCGCCAAGGCCACCTTGCGCGCGTTGTTGGCCGGGTCCAGGCAGACCACCTCCTGGCCCTCGCCGTTCTCCACCACCGACTGGTGCGGTCTGTGGTCGTGTCCGAAGAGTACGACGTCAAATCCCGCCACCTCCTCGGCCACCCTTCGCGAGGCGTCCTCCGTATAGTCCTCCGTCACGATGCCGCCGTCCCATCCCGAGTGGAAGAGGCCGACGATCACGTCCGGATGCTCCCGATCCTTCACCTCCTGGATGGTTCTCCGTGCCGTGGCCACCATGTCGTCGAAGCGCAGTCCGCTCCACAGATTCTCCTTCAGCCAACTGGGGATGGCTGGCGTGATCATGCCGATGATCGCCACCTTCACCTTGCCGTCCTTGCACAGCACGCGATAGGGCAGGGTGTAGGGTTTTCCCGTCCGCGTGTCGATGACGTTGGCTCCCAGGACCGGCGCGTGGCTCTCCCTGATCCATTTGTCATAGACCCCGTGGCCCGTCTCCACGTCGTGGTTGCCCAGCGTCTGGGCGTCATACTGTAGGTAGTTCGTACATTGTGCCGCGATGTTGGTCTGTCCCGTCGCCACATAGTTGTAATAGTAGCAGATGGGCTGGCCCTGCAGGATGTCGCCATTGTCGAGCAGAAAGACGTTCTCCGCCCCATACTGCGCCCTCATCCGGTCAACGTAGGTTTTTACTCGGGCCAGCGAACCCGGCAGGTCGCGGCGGTTGATAAAGTCGTAGGGAAAGAAACAACCGTGCACGTCGGAAGTCTCTATTATCTGTATGGTCGTCGTGTCGTTGTTTTCCATTCCGTAAACATTGTCTCCGTAGGCGTGGAGTGAAAGTGCTGCAAGAAGCGACAAAAATAGTTTCTTCATTCTTTTGAGTTGATGTTATGATATGAGGAGGGGTGGGGGATAGGCGTCCGTCAGTCTGCTGCCGTCGTCCAAGTCGTGGTCTGCGCCTGCTGCCTTTTCCTTACCTCGTCCTGCGCCACCATCGCCCCATAGAGATAGGCCTCGCCAAACGTCTTCCATATCATTGCGTAGAAGACCAGCGCGAGACAGAAGGTCAGCGTTGCCGTGGTCAGCACCCAGTAGCCCATGCCCAGCACCCTGGGGTCGCCCTCCGCTGCCAGCGTGTAGTCGAAGTAGCCTTCTATGAGCAGGATGATGGCCGGGATCATCAGCAGCGTGAAGACCACCAGGCCGATGATGCCCGATAGGAGGGCGTAGGTGAGGTAGCTCCCCAGATGGCGAAGCACGCGCTTGGCCGCCCTGTCACACTTCGGCATGGGCGCGACCAACTGCAGGATGGTCCGCTTGAAAACAACCAGTGCGGCCAGCGCCAGCAGCAGGGCCAGCGCCGTCCCGATCCATTGTCCGCAGAGCGCCGTCGTGATGCTCAGCGACCATCCCAGCGATGAGGCTACCAGCGGTTTCCATGTCCGGCGGAGCGTCGTCAGCTGTTGGCCGGTGAAGAGACGGTAGCCCTCGGCGATGCAGCGAGCCACGCTGCGATCTTTTGTCAGTGCTTCTCTATCCATTGCTTTTCTTAGAAAATCATCCTGCCTTAAACAATCCTGTCCTGGAACAATCTTGTCTTGGAACAATCTTGTCTTGGAACATTCCGTCCTAAAACATTCCTGTCTTAGAACATCCTGCGCCGAAACTCTCCTAAGACCAGGGCCGTGGCGATCGCCACATTGAGCGACTCGGCCGTCGTCCTGCCTTGGGGGAAATTGGGGATGAGCAGCGGTCGTGTGGTCCGTTGCCTCACTTCCTCCGTCACCCCGTTGCCCTCGTTGCCCATCACGATCACGCCGTGGGGCTTGAGCGTCGTCTCGTAGATGTTCTTGCCGTCGAGCTGCGTCGTATAGACGGGGCAGTCCTTGTCGAGCGCGTCGATCAGCGGCACGAGCGGCGCATAGTGGATGGCCACGCGCGCGATGCTTCCCATCGTAGCCTGGACGACCTTCGGATTCCAGCAGTCGGCCGTGTCGGGCGAGCACCAGATGGCGCCCACGCCAAACCAGTCGGCCACGCGGATGATGGTGCCCAGGTTGCCCGGGTCCTGCACGCCGTCGAGCACGAGGGTCAGTTCGCTGGGGTCGATCCCGGCCCCATCCCGAGGTCCTGCGGGTATCTCGAAGACGCCCACCACCCCCTGCGGATGCTGCAGTTGCGAGATGCGCCTGACGTCCTCCATCTCGTCGTAGATGGCCACCGGCCGGAAGCCAGCAGCCTGGAGGTCGCCCACCACTTTCGGCCCTTCGGCCATGAACCAGCCCGTCGTCTTGCGCCCCTTGCGCGTCGATAGCGATCGGATGATTTTTACTTGGTTATTGGTTATCACAGTGCAAATATAGTAAAAAATGCGCCAATGATTCCCGACGGCTCTGTTTTTTTTGCTAACTTTGCGCAAAATAATGAATTTTATGAATTGGAAGAACCGACATACGCCCCTGTTATTGTTGCTGATCACGCTGGTAGCCACGGCCCTGACGGGTTGCTCCACGTCCAAGTTCGTGCCCGAAGACCGCTACCTCCTCGATGCCGTCCAGGTGCGCACCGACAGCAAGGACCTCGACGCCGCCCAGTTTGGCCAGTACGTCCGCCAAAAGGGCAACTCCCATTGGTTCTCCCTCTTCAAGATTCCCCTGGGCACCTACTCCCTGGCGGGCCGCGACTCCACGAAGTGGCTCAACCGCACGCTGCGCCATATCGGCGAGGAGCCCGTCGTCTATGACTCCCTCGAGGCCGCCCGGTCCTGCGCCGACCTGCGCCTGGCCATGCAGAACATGGGCTATATGAACAGTTACGTCGATTTCGAGACGCAGGTCCGTGGCCGCAAGCTCAAGGCCATCTATACCCTCCATCCCGGCGATCCCTACCGCATCAGTTCCTTCCGCTACGACATCCCCGACTCCGCCGTGGCCCAGGTCCTTGCCCCCGTCTTTGGCACGGGCGATCAGCAGGTGGGCGAGGTCTTCACCGTCTCCTCCCTCGATAACCTCCGCAAGCGCATCGCCACCGTCCTCAACGACTCCGGCTTCTACCGTTTCCACAAAGACTTCGTCACCTATACCGCCGACTCCCTCCAGGGCACGCAGGGCGTCAACCTCGTCTGCCGCATCCTGCCCTACCGCGAGAACAGCAGCGCGCCCCCCATGCCCCATCCCCGCTATCGCGTGCGATCCATCCACTACCGATCCGGCGACGGCTACGACCTGCCCCTGCGCCGCAGCGTGCTGGCCGAAAACACGGTGGTCAAGGCCGGCGAGTGGTTTAGCGCCTCCGACCTGCAGCGCACCTACAACAACTTCGCGCGGCTCGGCGCCGTCCGCTACACCAACATCACCTTTCGCGAGGACACCCTCCACAACCTCGACACCGACATCCGCCTCTCCATGCGCAAGCCCAACACCATCGCCTTCCAGCCCGAGGGCACCAATACGGCTGGCGACTTCGGAGCGGCCGCCACGCTGACCTATCAGAACCGCAACCTCTTCCGCGGCAGCGAACTCCTCAGCATCGAGCTCCGTGGCGCCTTCGAGGCCATCAAGGGACTGGAGGGCTACGAGCGCGGCGACTACGAGGAGTATGGCGTCGAGGCCCGTTTCCAGATGCCCCGCCTGATGACTCCCTTCCTCTCGCGTAAGGGCCGTCGCGGCAGCACGGCCTCGACCGAGCTCTCCGTGGCCTGGAATCTCCAGAACCGCCCCGAGTTCCATCGCCGTGTCTTCTCCGCCGGCCTCAAGTATCGGTGGCCGACGCGCGACGGCAGGGTGCAGTACAAGCTCGACGTCCTCGACCTCAGCTACGTCTATATGCCCTGGATCAGCGCCACCTTCAAGCACGACTACCTCGACAGCGTCTCCAACCGCAACGCCATCCTGCGCTACAACTACGAGGACCTCTTCATCATGAAGGCGGGCTTCGGCCTCACCTACAACGCCGGCGACCGCGTCATCCGTGCGAGCGTCGAGACGGCGGGCAACCTGCTGAGTGGCTTCTCCCAGATCTTCCGCTTCAAGCAGAACAGCCACGGCCAGCGCCAGCTCTTCAATATCGCCTACGCCCAGTATGCCAAGTTCGACTTCGAATACACGCGCCTGCTGCGTTTCAGCGCCCACAACACGCTGGCCCTCCACGGCCTCCTGGGGGTGGCGTGGCCCTATGGCAACAGCACCGTGCTGCCCTTCGAGAAGCGCTACTTCTCCGGTGGTGCCAACTCCGTGCGCGGCTGGAGCGTCCGCGAGCTCGGCCCCGGCAAGTATCGTGGCCGCGACGGCCGCATCGACTTCATCAATCAGACCGGCGACATGCGCCTCGACCTCAACCTCGAGTATCGCACCCACCTGTTCTGGAAGTTCGACGGCGCCGCCTTTGTCGATGCGGGCAACATCTGGACGCTCCGATCCTATCCCGAGCAGCCCGGCGGCCAGTTTCAGCTCGACACCTTCTTCAAGCAGATCGCCGTCTCCTACGGCCTCGGCCTGCGCCTCAACTTCGGCTATTTCATCCTCCGCCTCGACGGCGCCATGAAAGCGATCAATCCTGCCTACGACGACCACAAGGACCATTATCCCATCTTCCATCCCCGCTGGGGCCGCGACTTCGCCTTCCATTTCGCCGTCGGTATGCCGTTCTGACGCCTGCGCCCCTCCTCTCGTGGGGCGCTCCTGGCGATAGAAAGGCCGATTGGTTGAATAAATCGTAAAAAAATAGGTGTGTTGCGGGCCTTTTCAAATTTTATTTGTATTTTTGCCCCCAGTTTAGGATAGACCACACACGATCGACTACTGCAATGGCAGACATGAGAGACACCTGGGCGCATGGATGAGGCTCGGGCGTTTTGCTTTTGGTTTCTACCGTGAGGTAGCCGATAATGATTAGGATAACATTATATATTATACTTTAAGGTTCAGGATATGTCGAATTTAAGATTTCAGGTCGTAGAGGAGGCGTTCAAGAAGCGCCCCTTAGAGGTGGAAGTTCCCAAGGAGCGTCCGTCCGAGTATTTTGGCAAGTATGTGTTCACCCGCGCTAAGATGTACAAATACCTGCCCGCCGCCATCTACACCCAGCTCACCGACGTCATCGACAACGGCACGCCCCTCGACCGCTCCATAGCCAATGCCGTGGCCTCCGGCATGAAGCAGTGGGCCATGGAGATGGGCGTCACCCACTACACCCACTGGTTCCAGCCCCTGACCGGCGGCACCGCCGAGAAGCACGACGCCTTTGTGGAGCACGACGGCAAGGGCGGGATGATCGAAGACTTCTCTGGCAAGTTGCTCGTCCAGCAGGAGCCCGACGCCAGTTCTTTCCCCAGCGGCGGCATCCGCAACACCTTCGAGGCCCGTGGCTACTCCGCCTGGGACCCCACCTCCCCCGTCTTCATCATCGACGACACCCTCTGCATCCCCACCATCTTCATCTCCTATACGGGCGAGGCCCTCGACTACAAGGCCCCCTTGCTCCGCACGCTCCACGCCCTCAGCGTGGCCGCCACCGACGTCTGCCACTATTTCGACCCGAAGGTGAGCAAGGTGAAGACCAATCTCGGTTGGGAGCAGGAGTACTTCCTCGTCGATGCCGACCTCTATAGCGCCCGCCCCGACCTGATGCTGACGGGCCGCACCCTCATGGGCCACGAGTCGGCCAAGAACCAGCAGATGGACGACCACTATTTCGGCACCATCCCCGACCGCGTGCAGAGCTTCATGAAGGACCTGGAGGTGCAGGCCCTCGAACTCGCCATCCCCTGCAAGACCCGCCACAACGAGGTGGCCCCCAACCAGTTTGAGTTTGCCCCCATCTTCGAGGACTGCAACCTCGCCGTCGACCACAACATGCTCCTGATGTCGCTGATGAAGAAGGTGGCGCGCAAGCACGGCTTCATCGTCCTGCTCCACGAGAAGCCCTTCGCCGGCATCAACGGCAGCGGCAAACACTGCAACTGGAGCCTCTCCACCGACACCGGCGTGCTGCTCCACGCCCCCGGCAAGACTCCCGAGTCCACGCTCCGCTTCGTCACCTTCATCGTCGAGACCCTGATGGGCGTCTATCGCCACAACGGCCTGCTCAAGGCCTCCATCATGAGCGCCACCAACGCCCATCGTCTCGGCGCCAACGAGGCCCCTCCCGCCATCATCTCCTCCTTCCTCGGCAAGCAGCTCTCCGAGCTCCTCGACCACATCGAGCAGAGCGACAGCGAGGACGACTTCATCATGGCCGGCAAGCAGGGCCTGAAGATGGACATCCCCGAGATTCCCGAACTGATGATCGACAACACCGACCGCAACCGCACCTCTCCCTTCGCCTTCACCGGCAACCGCTTTGAGTTTCGTGCCGTGGGATCCGAGGCCAACTGCGCCTCGGCGATGATCGCCCTCAATAGCGCCGTGGCCGAGGCCCTGACCGACTTCAAGGCGCGCGTCGATGCCCTCATCGCCCAAGGCGAGGACCGCATGAAGGCCATCGTCAGCGTCCTGCGCGAGGACATCACGGCCTGCAAGCCCATCCGCTTCGACGGCAACGGCTATAGCGAGGAGTGGGTCGAGGAGGCCCGCCGCCGTGGCCTCGACTGCGAGACGAGCTGCCCCGTCATCTTCGACAACTACCTCAGCGAGTCCTCCGTCCGCATGTTCACCAGCCTCGGCGTCATGACGCGCAAGGAGCTGGAGGCCCGCAACGAGGTGAAGTGGGAGACCTACACGAAGAAGATTCAGATCGAGGCCCGCGTCATGGGCGACCTCACCATGAACCACATCATCCCCGTGGCCACCCACTACCAGAGCATGCTGCTCAAGAACGTGCAGAGCATGCGCGCCGTCTTTCCTGCCGAGAAGGCCGAGAAGCTCAGTTCGCGCAACATGAAGATTATCGAGGACATCGCCGAGCGCACCCAGGCCATCGAGCAGGGCGTGGAGGAGCTGGTCAACGCCCGCAAGGTGGCCAACCGCATCGCCGACGAGCGCGAGAAGGCCGTCGCCTACCACGACACGGTGGTGCCGAAGATGGAGGCCATCCGCTACCACATCGACAAACTGGAGCTCTGCGTCAGCGACGAGCTCTGGACGCAGCCGAAGTATCGCGAGCTCCTCTTCATCCGGTAACGCCCGCGCACAACTCTATTTTTTCCGTCTCTTTTCCCAGGCCTGGCAGGACCCCGCGGCGTGCCCCATCACGCTTCGTGAGCCCTCCAGGCCATTTTTCGTTTTGGCACGCTATTTGCAATGACACAGTTAAAACGAATCTTAAAAACTCATATCACAATAATGGAAAAGAAAGGTAATATTGGAGTAACGACGGAGAACATCTTCCCCGTCATCAAGCAGTTTCTGTATTCCGACCACGAGATATTCCTTCGCGAGATGGTCAGCAACGCCGTGGACGCCACGCAGAAGATGAAGACCCTCGCCTCGGCAGGCGACTTCTCCGGCGACCTGGGCGACCTCTCCGTCCGCGTCACCCTCGATGAGCAGGCCGGCACGCTCACCATCTCCGACCGCGGCATCGGCATGACGGCCGAGGAGATCGACAAGTACATCAACCAGATCGCCTTCTCCGGCGTCACCGACTTCCTCGACAAGTACAAGGACAAGGCCGAGGCCATCATCGGCCATTTCGGTCTCGGATTCTACTCCGCCTTCATGGTGAGCAAGAAGGTCGAGATCGTCACCAAGAGCTGGCGCGAGGGCAGCCAGGCCGTGCGCTGGACTTGCGACGGCAGCCCCGAATATACCATCGACGAGGTGGAGAAGGCCGACCGCGGTTCCGACATCATCCTCCACATCGACGACGACAGCAAGGACTATCTCCAGAAATCGACCATCGAGCAGCTGCTCACGAAGTACTGCAAGTTTATGGCCGTGCCCGTGGTCTTCGGCAAGAAGACGGAGTGGAAGGACGGCAAGCAGGTCGATACCGACGAGGACAACGTCATCAACAGCGTCGAGCCCCTCTGGCCGAAGTCGCCGTCGTCGCTCAAGGACGAGGACTACAAGAAGTTCTACCACACCCTCTTCCCCATGAACGACGATCCCCTGTTCTGGATCCACCTCAACGTCGATTACCCCTTCACGCTCACCGGCATCCTCTACTTCCCGCGCATCAAGTCCAACATCGAGCTCCAGCGCAACAAGATCCAGCTCTACTGCAACCAGGTCTTCGTCACCGACCACGTCGAGGGCATCGTCCCCGAGTTCCTGACGCTGCTCCACGGCGTCATCGACTCTCCCGACATCCCGCTCAACGTCAGCCGCAGCTACCTCCAGAGCGACGCCAACGTCAAGAAGATCTCGACCTATATCACCAAGAAGGTCGCCGACCGCCTGAGCGGCATCTTCAAGGAGAACCGCAAGGAGTATGAGGAGAAGTGGGACGACCTCAAGCTCTTCATCAACTACGGCATGCTCTCCGAGCGCGACGCCTTCTACGACCGCGCCAAGGACTTTGCACTGATGAAGGACACCGAGGGCAAATACTTCACCTTCGACGAGTATCGCACGCTCATCAAGGACAACCAGACCGACAAGGACGGCAACCTCATCTATCTCTACGCCGTCAACAAGGAGGAGCAATACACCTACATCGAGGCCGCCAAGGCCAAGGGCTACAGCGTCCTGCTCTGCGACGGCGAACTCGACGTGCCGACCGTCTCCCTGCTCGAGCAGAAGCTGGAGAAGAGCCACTTCGTGCGTGTCGATTCCGACACCGTCGATCGCCTCATCGCCAAGGACGAGGTCCACGAACTGACACTCTCCCAGGACGAGCGTGACAATTTGTCAGAGGCCTTCCGCTCCCAGATGCCCCGTCTCGACAAGACCGAGTTTGGCGTCGAGGTCCAGGCCCTTGGCGAGACGGCCCAGCCGACCGTGATCACGCAGAACGAGTGGATGCGCCGCATGAAGGACATGAGCCGCTTCCAGCAGGGCATGGGCTTCTACGGCCAGATGCCGGACAGCTACATGCTCGTGCTCAACGCCGACCACCCGCTCATCAAGCAGATCCTCGCCGACGAGACCGCTGCCACGGCCGAGACCATGAAGCCCGTCCTCAGCGAGATCAAGGGCCAGGAGGCCCGCCTCGCCGCCCTGCGCCAGGCCCAGAAGGACAAGAAGCCCGAGGAGATCTCCCAGGCCGACAAGGACGACCTCTCCCAGACGGAGAAGGTCCTGGAGGACCAGCGCGGCAAGAAGCGCCAGATTGTCGCCGACTATGCCAAGGACAACACCCTGATCCATCAGTTGGTCGATCTCGCCCTTCTCCAGAACGGCATGCTCAAGGGCGCCGCGCTCAACGACTTCGTCAAGCGCTCCGTCGAGGTGCTGAAGTAAAGTAGGATTCCTTCCGCCGCCACACTCCGCGGCCCATCAGGCTGGTGGGGGAAAGGTCATGGTCGCCTTTCCCCCACCAGCCTCTTTTTTTTCAGCCTCGGCGTTTAGTATTCGTCGCCATACCAGCCGTCCAGATCGTGCTCTCCGTAGTCGTCGTGGTCGTAGCTGTCCTGGTCATAGTCGTCGTGGTCGCAGTCCTCGCAGTCGTGGTCATAGTCTTCGTGGTCGTAGTCTTCGTGGATGTATTTGTTGTAGATGACATCGTCGAGGTCGTGGTCGCCGTGGTCCAAGGCTTCGTCCTCACGCCAACTGTCCTCATGGTCGTAGTCCTCACGCCAACCGTCCTCATGGTCGTAGTCCCCATGATCCCCATGATGGTCGTGTGCGTGGCCGTGATGGTCGTGTGCGGAATGATGGCCCGATCCGCCCAGTCTCTTTTTTAGAAAGTGCGCTATCACGCCCGTGTATATAAAATCGAGTAGTCCCATATTCTTTTGGCTATTGATACTACCGAGCAAGAACTTTTGTTGTTTTCCCGTTCTCGTCTCGCATGATATAAATCTGCCCTGGTGTCATAGCTTTTACTTTGCGTCCCTCAATAGTGTAAATAGCTTTTGCACCATTTGGCGTTACAAATATTCCTTCTACACCTGTGCCTTGATTCATCTTGGCGGAAGATATGCCTCCCGATGCTTCATAGCTGAGCCAAATCATATCTCGCTTGACATCTATCTGCACCTGAATTGGCCACGGATTAGCCAGCCCACTGTTGTAGATTGTGTAAGCATCCCATTGGTTTTCCCCATCGAAGCGTACAAGACCTATATCAGATACTGCCATCCATAGGGCATCATGCTTGTCTATTGCAATATCCGCGATGCAGTTGCCGCCTATGTTGGAGTTATATTGGTTATAGATTTTCCAATTCGTGCCATCGTAGCAAACCAATCCACCACCATAATCTTTACCCATTACAGGCGTTCCATTCCTACTATATCTACTATTCATCCATACTCTGTTATGCGAATCAACAGCGATACAGTCAACATAATTATATGGAATAGGGGAATTTATCGTATCATGACACACCCAATTATGCCCATCAAAAGAGCACACTCCAAGGTCCGCGATTCCAACCCATACCCTGTCGCTCTTATCAAAAGCGAGGGATGTTATCATGTCGCCTGGCATTGGCGAATTTGAAGAGTTGTATTGAGACCATTGTACGCCGTCGTATTTATATAAGCCATTTGATGCTCCAACCCATAAATGGTTTTTGCTATCGAATTCCAGTTGTTTTAACTGCCCTGTTTGAAATGGCGTGTTATCTCGTTTGAAAACAGTTGTATCGGCATTTTCTATAACAGCCAGTATGGTATCGCTATTATTGGGTGCAACCCACAAACGTCCTCGCTTATCGTATGCAGCTGCGTTAATAGCAGGGTAATAGTCCTTTGCATTAGGAAACAGGTGTTTCCATTCCCCTTTCTCTGTGTATTGGGCAAGATAATCATTGGATGCAAAGCACACGTTGCCTTTCTCGTCGACTGTGGAAACCTCGTGCATCAGGTTCTGCGTCAATATATTCTTCTCCAGTTCTGTCTGTTCAAACGTGCCGTCATAGAATCTGAGCAATCCATGAAATCGTGTTGCTACCCATACATCGTTACCATCGGGTGCAATGTCGCATATCCAGTCGTTGCTGTAGTTTGAAGGAAGCGGGTAAGAGGAGAATTGTTTTCCGTCATATTTGACAAGTACGTTCCAATTTCCCATCCATAAATTACGATTCGTGTCGAAAGCTAATCCTTGAACATTGTTACTTGACAGTTGTCCGCCTGAAGTGTTGTACGAAGTGAAAGATGTGCCGTCATACTTGATTAACCCTCTGTTAGTTGCCAACCATTTGTTGTCTTTATCGTCGATTATTATATTGTTAACTTCACTTGCGCCACAGTTTAGAAGCGTGGTATTACCATTGGAGGAAAGGAAACCAAACGTAAAGCCACCAAACCACAGTGTACCGTTTTTATCAAGAACAAGAGATTGGATAGCAGGATAGGGATGTATGTCTGCTTTGGGGTCGGGAGTGTAAACCGTATAGTAATTATCTTTCAAGATATAGATATCGTGTATTGCTCCAATATACACCTTATCTAATGCATCATCAAAGGCGAAACAGCTTTGAAGTGCAAAAGGGAACTGCCAATTCTGAAATGAGTTTCCATCATAAATGCTCATGCCTGTGTATTGGCCACCTATCCACCACTTGCCATTGTGGTGAGCCAGTCCAACGATATTGTTGTCTGCCAATCCATTTGTTCTATCAAGGAATTGGCATCGACCAGTGTTTTTGTCGTAAATAGCCAGACCGCCATCCGTTCCCAGATAAAGTTTGTCGCCATCTACAACAATGTTTCTGACCCATGCCTTTGAAAGATAATTCTTCCAATCGTTCACCTGTGCGTGACATACAGAAGCAGAAATCTGTATGCAGAGCAACATAAGGAAAATGACCATCTTTCTCATACGGAAATTATTGTCGTCCAACATTGCTTTACGAAGGTCTATTCTGTTCATCATTTCTCTATGTTTTTATTCCAATATGCAAATATAAGACTATTTTTTGAAAAAGTGGATGAATTTCGTGAAAAAGAGAAATTATTGCTCGTAATATTTGATGCTTTGGAAATTTGTTTTTATCTTTGCATCGGATCATTCCTCGCAAGAGGATTGGACCCCGAATTCAGGCAGTCTTGATTATTTCAAGTCTGCCTGTCTTATTTGTAAATCCTTGGATGAATTTCATCCTACGCTTAGGACCTTTGTACCTTGAACCGTCAAAGACGATCCTATGCGATAATCCAAACAACGGGGCCATGATCTACGAAGCGAGACCATAGAGGCCGCACTATGGCGCTGGTCCGCCACGGGTCTCTATGGTCTCTGTGCTTTTTCCTATCGCTTCACGAGGTGGCCGATCACCTGCTGGCGGTTGCGGCCCGCGCCCCGGTAGCCGACGTGGATCCAGCAGGCCTTGCCCCCGGACGCGGTCTCCCAGATGAGCTGGTCAAACTCGAGGTTGTCCATCATCCAGGCAAACCACTCGCGGCCCGTCTTGGCGTCAGGAATAAAAATGTCGGCGGCGCAGCCCCGCGTGTGGTCCGAGGTTTTCACGCCCCCGACGGCGGCGTTGAGCCTTGGCGAGCGGTAGCCGCTGTTGATGCGGACGGCATGGCCGAGATGCGCCCGCAGCGGCTCCAGGACGTGGAGGCAGAGCTGCTGGAGGTTGCCGACCGCCGAGAGCGGCGGCGTGTTGTCTATGCGCCGCGTGACGGCGACGAGGGAGGTGGTAAACTCCGTGAGGCGGAAGTGTTCTGATAAGATTATTGACATGTTCTTGATCATTTTTTGATGTTTGTTTTGATGTTTTTGTTTTACTGACTGTTTTTCCAACTGTTTCCGACTGCGAAAGTCCGAAAGGGGGAAGTGGAAAAGTGAAAACGTCATTTCGTCATTTCGTCATTTCGTCATTAACTACTAAAGGTCGAGGCGAAAGGTTTTTTTATACACACCTCTGTCGATTCTTCTGACCATCCCCTGTCGTTCCCACCTATAGAGCATTGAGTTTATCCTGACTTTCGTCACGTTTCCACCCCTTAGGCTCATGGCAAGAGAAAAGGCTTCGTCGCTGGTGAAATTGGTCTCCAATTGCTTATAAATCGTGTCATTGCTACTTTTCTTGGTGCGCGGAGCGTCGGCAGGGGCATAGGTGGCCGCCCGAAAAGCCTCCTCGATACGCTCTCGGAAGAAGTAGATGGCGTTGTCGATCATGTAGTCGGCCAAGACGTCGAAAGTGGCGAGCATCTGCGGCGTCTGCTGGCGCTGGAGCATCTTCTGCCATAGCGTTGGGTCGGCTTTCAGTTGTGTCTCAGCGCCTTGCAGTCCGTGGCGCTGGATGAGCTGCTCAGCCACACGACAGAGCATCAGACAGGCCGTCATGCGCATTGCCGTGGGGCAGGTGCGGAAGCGCTGGCGCGCCTTGGTCTTGTCGTCGTTCTCCAGCGTCTCGATGCGGATTCGCTCCAGCCAGTCGCGGCCCCGCTTCTCCAGTTTCGGCAGTTCCACGTCGCCGCTCATCAAGGGCAGCAGGTGGGCCACTTGCTGGATCTTCGCCTTGTGTTGCTCCGTCAGATGGTAGGGGCTCTCCGCGAGCGCCGAGAAGGTATTGTCGGGCGTGCGGGCCACGGCCACACGGCTCTGAAAACCGTCCGTGTAGTTGGTGATGACGCGGTAGAGGGCGTCGGGCGTGCCGCACATCACGACGTTCCACAGCAGCTTCTCTATGTGGACGTTGACGGCGTCCGCCGATTTCGCTTCGCGGTCGTAGGGTGTGCCGTCGTAGGCCTGGCGCAGCATCACGGAGAAGTCGCACATCGCCGTGCGCCACTTCTGCGCCACGGTGTCGGCCTCGGGCGTAAAGGAAAAGGCGTGCTTGCCACCCGTGTTGGCCAGTCGGTCGGCGAGGTTGGCCACGGTGTTGTTCAAGGTCAAGTAGCGCACGGGGTATTTCGGCTCTTCCGGCTGCTCCTTCTTGTTCTTTGCCGCCCGCTTCCGCGCGCGCCATTCCTCCTCGGCCTCCAAGTAGCCTTTATCGGCCATTTTTATCTCCGAGAGCCAAGCGGAGACCACGGGGTCGATACTGCCCTTGCCTGATGCAAAATCTCCTGCGATATAGCTGATGAGGTTGAGCTGCGAGGGGTTGCCGTGAATATCGACGCGCACGCCCGTGGCGAGCATGCCGATGGCCGGCGTGATGGCGAAGATAGCGGGCATGGCGAGGTATGGGCCCACGGCGTCGATACTCTCCCTCACGCCCTGCGGCATTTTGGGCAGCGCGTCGTAGTAGTAGAGGTCGTCCTGGAGCAGCGATTCCTCCGCCTCGGCCTCCTCCCGGACCTCGGTCCTCATGTCCTGGCGCACGGCCATCAGCACATCCTTCAACCGCTTTGGCATCTGCGTCTTCTTCTCGCCCAGGGCCGACCGGATGCAAGCCATTTTCTCCGCCTCGGGAAACTCGTCGTAGCAGGGGATGATGCGGTCCAGCAGCTGCGGGTCGGAGTCGCAGATGTTGCGGAGGTTGACGGCCAACTCAAAGGTGAGCGTGTTGCGGTTGGACTTCGAGGGCGTTTTCCCCTCATTGTAGAAGTCCCACCACTTCCTGATGATACGGTCGTAGGGAATGCCCTCGTAGCACAAAGGATCCTCCGCCTCGGCCGCCTTTTCTTCTTTCTCTTCGGCCAGCGATTTGCTTGCCGTCTCGCTCGTCTTGCCTTCCTCTGTCTTCGTCTCCACGGCGTCCTGTTCAGTCGTTTCAGAGGCCGTCTCAGAGGCCGTAGAAGCCGCCCCTGAGTTCACAGAGGCCGTTAGGCCTGCCGTTGTCTGCTCGGTCCTTTGCTTTGGCTCAGAAGCCGTAGTGGCAGTCTCCGTGGCCGTCTTGCCAACTGTCTCAGACGCTCCGCATTCCGTATTGTCAAAGAGGTCCTCGTGCAGATAGAGCAGGTCCTCGGACGTGGTGGCGAAGAAGACGCGAGTAATGTCCTTCGCCCCAGCGTCATACTCCACGCCCAGCAGGTCGGAGGCCCAGCGCAGGTTGGCCTCCTGGTCCATCTCGGGATGGCGGCGGAAGACGACGTGGAGGCCGCCTCCGCGGGCGCTGCGCTCCAGCATGAGCAGGCCCAGTTCGTCCTTCTTCTCAATGGCCGTGGCGGCGACCAGATTCACCTCGTCGGCGCTCAGGTGGTCGATGTCCATACCGACCGACTTGCTCAGCCGCTTGGCGCCTTTGAGACAACCGTCCTCCGTGGGCAAGCAGGAGTAGTTGAACTGCACCAGCTTCCGCTTCGCTGCCGAGACGTCGGTCTCGGGCTGCGGATGGCGAATCGTTTCCACCCAGCGCTGCTGCGCCTGGCTGTCGCGATAGCGGCGATAAGCCTCCTCCGTCGCCACGGCCTCCATCATCTTGTGGCCCTGCTGATAAAAAATTACATGTACGCTCATAATCTACTTCCTCTTTTCTTTTACTTCGTCAGTTGCTCATTGAGCAGGGCATCGATGGCGTCCTGCGCCTCGTCCATAATCGCCTGGGCGATGACCACGTTCTCCGTGCGGAAAAACTTCAACGTCAGTTGCACGGCGTCGTCCTGCGTCCTGCTGATGCGTCCGTGGGCGAGCTTGCGAATGAGCACGCTGCGGGTCTTCACCTTGGGCCGCACGACGAAGTCGAACGTCCCGTCAGACATCTGCTGGCCTACGCCCGCCTTCCGAAAGCTCTCCACGGCCTGAGGCACGGGCGCGTCGGGCGAAAAAAGAAAATACTTGCGGTCGTCATAGTAAGCCTGTCCGCCGATCTGTACATGCTGGCAATGGTCGCCATGGTTCTGATTGCTGTTGATGTTTTTATTATTCTTATTCATAACTGTTTGTTTTTTGTTTCATCCTGGGGGACGGAGGGACACCGAAGGTGGATCGACAACGTTGTATCGTGTTGTTTCGATGCAGCCTGCTGAGTAGGGAAAACAACTAAAACAACTTTTACAACGATGAACAACGCTTCGCGAGGACAAAACACGCTGCGCGTGTATACAATCCTTCTGCAAGGTAAACAACCAAAAACAACAGCTTCGCGAGGACAATATTGCAACCTGCTTTCCCTGCAAAGGTAACTTGGTTGTAAAATATTGTATAGGTTGTATTTGTTGTTTTCTTTTTATTCCCCTAATTTCTCCATTTTCGGATGATTTTTTTTTGTGCGAGAAGAGACGTGGATTGTTGCGCGCTTTACCATGGAATATCCTCCTCGTACTCAACTCAGATTTTTATTTTTTTACTTCCCTGTTCTCAAAATTGGCCCTTGGGCCAATCCTATTAATGACCGATTAATGATTCGATTAACGATGATTAATGTTAAAATAAAATCATCGATTCATGTTAAAATAAATCACCGATTCAATCGATGGATGTCCGCCACGAGGATGTCCTGATAGTGGCGTCCCTCATACTCGTTGACCGTGAAGCGGAGGCTGACGGCCACCAACTCGTCCTGGGAGAAGCGGCAGGTGGCCGCGTTGCCCAGCATCGTACAGGCGTACTGGTCGGCGTACTTCCCGCCCAGCTCCTGCAGCAGGATGTTGCACTTCTTCACCTGTCCCGTCTCGCTTTTCTGACTCTGCACAGCGAAGGCCTCGCCCTGCTGCACTACACGCATAATCTTTGCTTCCATCGTGCTCTTACTTTTCTTTTTTACTGCAACTCATACTGAGGCTAAACAAAAACCTCCAGACTGTGAAACTGAAATACATACTCATAACTCTCTTTTTACGTCGCGCCTTCTCGCGACCTTTTATTATTAATTTGTTAGCTTGCCATCGTCGGCCTCGCGTGCCTCGAATTGACGGTGCAAAGGTAGGCATTTGCCAATCCCCGCTCAAGTGTTGGTGGTACAAGTGGTAAAACTTTTTGTGTCGGTGGTATGTTTTTTTCGATTTGGTGGTAAAAGATTGGCTATTTTGGTGGTAAAAAAATGGCTCGCTTGGACGAAAAAGTGACGTTAGTTACGTATAAGGGGTGAAATCTGAGCCTATAAGCAGGGGAGGGATATGTCGGTTTAGCGCTATGAATTCATGAGTCCAGACCATTGACCTTGGGTAAATCGGGAGAACACGTGCGCCCTGCAATAACAAAAGTACTAAAACACAAGTAGTTATATTGCCTTGTCCTTGCAGGGCGGCGTCTTTTTGAGCCTTTGTCAAAGGCGTTGTCTTAGGCTGGTAGCCTCAAGGTTTTCTTCTCCAAGCAGCGGAAAAGCCAATAACATTTTTTTAAATTACGCAAGCTTGGGTGGTAAAAGTGGTAAACTTTTTTAGGTCGGTGGTAAACTTTTTCCGCTTGGTGGTAAAAAATGGCTATTTTGGTGGTAAAAAATCACTCAAGATCGCAAAACACCAGTTGTTTCTTATACGTAGAATAAGCATTGAGGTAATTGGCAAACCTAAGTCCAAACATCTTCTTTTCCCTTTGTATTTTGTTGTCTTCGGGCCATTGATGAACATTGTCACCACATTTTATTCTAACCTTAGCGAGTGAGCTTTTGTCCAAATTGACCCCGAAGAGCGCCTTCATACTCTTGCAGAAAGCCGCAAGATTGTCCTCTATCCATCCTCGCCCCAGCAGTACGCAGTAGAACACGATCCAGTGAGCCTTGGGAATGTCCTCGCGCTGCATCCTGTCTATCAGCGCCAGCACGATGTCGGCGTGTCTTCTGATGCCCGAGGCCTTCGCCTGCTCTTCGCTGAAACGAGAGTGCAGGATGCTGAAGTCCACGCCGTCGCATACGCTTTCCACCCGCCGCCTGCCGTATAGCTCGTCAATGTCGTCGCTGACGAGGGCCATGGTCTGGACAAACCTGAAGAAAGCCTTCACCTTGTCCGGATCTTTCCTTATTTTAAAGACGAGCCTGCCGGCCTTCACCTCGTCTATCATATATTCGCCGTCGCGGTAGTCATAGACCTCGCGAAAGCAGGCGTACGCCTTGTAGAACCTTGCTGGCTTGGGGCAGTCGCACTCGTCGAAGCTGACCTCCCTCCTATAAGCCTCCTTTTTCTTTCTGCCCGCGCCGTCCTCGATGCCGTCGAAGACCTTGGCCTGAAAGAGGCGCACCATCGCCCTGACAACGTGCTCTCGTAGCGCCTCCTCCGCTATCTCCTCGTCGAGGTGGTGCTCCTTCCATGCCGAATAGTCGCCGACCACCTCTTGGCCGATAGCTTCCTGGTAGTGGAGCCGCTGGTCCTGAAAGATTCTTTTGTAGTAGGCGGAGTCGTGCTTCGCGTTGATGATCCGTTCTAACTCCTGAAGCGACGCGCAGAACTTTGTCAAAGTATCTCTCAGAGCGTCGTCGAGCGTCTTGACGCCGCCGTGTTCTATCGCACTGGGGCACACGCTGACCATCACTTGAAGTTCCTCGCTTCCGCCCGTAGAGCCCGACTCCGCTCTGTGCGATAGCACTTCCATCATCCATTGGTTGATCACCTCCTGCTCCTCCTTGCTCTTCTTGCCACAGGGCGAGACTGTTGCACACGGCGACCACGTCTCGAGCTTGCCCCACTCTTCGTAATCGACGTCTTGGTCTATGTCGAAGACAAAGTGATCCCGTAGTTGCTCGATCAAGGTCTCCGCCCTGTGCCAGCTCTTGGTTAGGTCATGTAAAAGCGAAAGTTTGTAATACGCATTGCAGTCGGTGCTGCCATTGCGGAAATACGTCGCGCGAAGGTTTTCCAGGGCGCAGAGGTATTGTGTCTTGCCCTGTCTCATAGCTCCTGCATCTGCTTCGTCCAACACTCCTGCAAAACGGTCCCGCCAGCAGCCCTCAGGCGCCTGAGGTCAGTCTCGACGCTTACTGCTCTTGTTTCTCTACGCTTTAGATCTTTTGTTTGAAGTCTACGCTTCAACGTGTGATTTTTGACTTTTGTCATGATTAATAATTGTTTGTTTATGAAATTATATACTAAGCCCACACTGAAGAATGGACTTAGATAAAAAAGATAAGTCGATTTACGAAAAAAAGATCTGAGTCTATAGTTTTTCTATAGTTAAAAATAGGATTCTTATGCAAAATGGTAGGACAGTGTTGTGTGTATAAGATATGACTATATAGGTAAGCAAGGGTTGTAACCAGCATACAGGTTACAACCCCTACTTTTAGGACTTTCATGCAATAGCCTGCGACAGGCAGATTACATTCGATGCTAGTTAACTTTTCCGTGAAAAGCTTTATGCTTCACTCAACTAATGGACGTACCACAAATGAGTATTCTCAATATTATTCAACATTTCTCTAGTACGTGTGATTTTTTCTTTCTATGTGTCTAAGATATTCTAATATTTGCCGTTGTTCCAAATTCTGCATATATGTCTCCATATAGTTCCAATTTGGTTGGTTGTTGGCATCTATAGGTAAGAGGATCTTTTGGCGTTTCAAGCGTCCTGTTCCCATTTTGTAGCCATATCCATATTTGGCACGTTGATTAGTTATGCACATGGATATGAAAAGAGAAACATACTTGTTGCTTCTTATAGGTTTCAGTTTACGAGTGTCGTTTCCATATAGTGCATCGTATGGATGATAAAAGCAATATCCAACAGAGCCGTTTCGATTTACGGACAGACATCCTCTTTCCAAAGTTTCGTTTTGGTTGCCAACGAAATAACCGATGCCATTATTATTGGCTGTTGCCGTAACATAAGGGGTTTGCCCACTTGTACGCTCTCTTTCATAGATGTCTTTGCCCGAAGCTATTCGTGCAATTTCTTCAAGGAAGAATGCTTTCCATTTTACCCCCCCCATTTTGTTTTCATTGACGTTCAAACGCTTCTTGAATACCTTTAGAGTTGTTTTGAGTATATCAGCTTCTACCTCTTGCATGAACGAGGACATGAAATCGAAATCAATTTCGCCCTTATCGTTGATGGGGAGCAATATCTTTTCTCTCTTTATGCGCTCGTCATTTATTTCTCTGTTGAAACTATACTTCTCCGACAAACGGTTGATTATTGGCACCATGAAGAGATAGGCGTATTTATCCAATCCATTGCGTTTAAGCTGAGTAACATGGTCGCTTGCCACAAATTTGTACTTATGAAAAAAAGCACTACCTACGCTGCCGCTATTAGCGATAGTTATGCAATCCTCAAACTTTCTTACGCTGCCTTCGTTGCCGATAAATCCATCCACACCATTGTTGAGTGCTGTGGATGATACGTATGGAACAGTGCCTTCTGTGTGGTCTGCTTTTTTAAGACGCTTACCACGCTGTATTTCTGTGAATACTTCTGTAAAGCTAAAATGTTTCCATTGAGAGCGGAGTAGTTTACCCCCCCTAAAATTTCTTTGTGTATCAGTCGCTTGCATAATTTCTCTACTGCTGGTTTTAATAATAAAGTTTCTTTTCTGCGCATGTATTCCTCCATGAACTGCCAATCAGGAGAGTTGTCTTCTGTGATAGGTAGAAGAATCTTTTGGCGTTGCATTCTTTTCTCGTTAAACTTATACCCATATTCAAATTTTACTTTCTGTTGAATAATCATGGTCTTCAAGAATAACATGACATGATAAGATGTAATACCATTTTTCAAATGTAGCCTTTTGACATCATCAGAGAAGATACATTCGTATGGATGGAAGAAAGTTTCAACAACGCTGCCATTGTAGTTCACTCCTAAAACGAGCTTATCCAAACTTTCGTTAGTGTTATCTACCCATGCTGTTATGCCATTGTTGCTATCTGTTGCTCCAATGAAAGGACGCTTGCCAACTTTCATGTCAGCTTTGGTTAATCGTTTGCCAGGGGATATTGTGAAAATATCAGAGATAACAAACGATTCCCAGCGTACTGATGATAGCTTATCCATTCGCCACCTCCTTTTGTTCAAACAAGTAACCTCGTCCGTGAGTAATCATATTAAACTCAAATGTCAGATAATCTGCCATTGTCTTTTCAAAGTCTTCCTCAGAAGGTATCTCTTCATTGAAATAGTAGAACGAGTGCAACCATTCGTCTTCTGCTTCAATGGTGCTACGCACAATGAAAGAATTTGGAGCGGTCTTGCCTTGAAACCAACAATCAAGCAGGTATTTCTTTCTCTCGGCAGCTCTATCTGTTGGCATCAATCCAACATGGGCAAAGACATCATAACCATCATCTTTGAAATCAACAAACTTAACCAACTTGTCTTTAGGGTGTGGTTGATGGGCTGTAAATACGGCTATTACGGGGTTTGTACCTACGCCATAGAAAGTGTCTGTGTTGAGCGTTATAACACCTTCAAGAGTGTGGTTGTCGAGGATATATTGTTTATCAATTTTGTCTTCTTTTGTTTTGCCTACCATAGTGCTTTGTGGAACAATTACCACACAACGAGCACCATCGCCTACACAATCCAACAAGTGACAGATAAATTTCAATTCAGTCAAGTGTGCTGTGCTTTTTGTCTTGCCTTGTGAATATGGTGGATTCATCAGACCAACAGTAAATCCCTTCTTGTACATTTCTTCTGCACTCTGCTTCAAGAAGTCTGCACAGATTAGGTTACTCTTTCCGTCACCACGCAATATCATGTTGGTTGTGGCAATGGAAAACATGTCATCACGTAACTCTATGCCATGAAGATTGTTTCTTCTGATGTTCTCTTTATCTTCCTCTTTAGCCTTTGTCAGCATTCTGTGCATGGCAGCTATCAAGAAGCCACCTGTTCCGCAGCAAGGGTCAAGCACCTTGTCTGTAGGTTTGATTTCTGCCAAATCTGTAAACAGCTCGGTTATATGCTTGGGGGTAAGGACAACACCAAGCGTTTGCCCATCACCGCCACTATAACTGATAAACTCGCCATAGAAACGACCAAGCACATCTTCTGGGGAATTGTTACAGATGGCAGTTAGAATATTTGAGTGCAAATACTCTGCAAAATAGCGCAGAGGGGATTTGCCCAATCGCTCATCTTTTTCAGATAACACAGGTCTGTTGATGATGAGACGGAATTGGTCTATAACTCGTTGCTTCTTAACTTGTGGTTCAACTTCAACTCTGTCCATGTGTGCGGACATAGCCTCAAATATCTTTTGACCATCTGTTTTGATTTTGTCCCCAGTCAACATTTCTGTTGAAAAGCTGTCTTTTTCTTCTAATGCCAAAAGAATAGCAGATACGACCAAAGGCTTTTCACTATCTCCAAGTTGTCCATAATTGCGTAAATCCTCATGTAAAGTCTTGGCACGACTAAGAATTGTTTTCAATTCAACACGTTCTATGCTTTCGTTACCACAAACAATCTCACTGTAGTAACGTTCGATATTTTCTGATGAGAATTGACTGAAATCCTTGGCCTTAGGAAGAATTTTGTAACCGGTCTGGCTAACGTATATTGGACGGATTACCATGCGCTTTTCGTCTGTTCCCGAGCAGCCAAAGGCAATGACTTTCTTGAAGTTTGTGTTCTGTATGATGCTGAGCGCATAATGCAGCGCACCATTCTCCGCATATTTGGTTACGCTTGAAGTATCCATCAGCAAAGTTTCATTATCTTTCAAGTACTTTGCTTGGTCTTCAACCTTTGCCTTGTCTTCTATTACAATAACAAAATCGCCCGATATTGCCAAATATTCAGGAAAACCTTTCTTTCCAGTACCACGCTTAGAAACCATCGCCTTATTGATTTCCTCAATAGGACATGATTCTGCGTAGTGTACTATATTTGAAGCATTAAGCAACTTTGATATAATGAGATCTGTTGTCTTTTCTGTCATTTTTATACCATAGATAAATAGATTTTCTGCGCAATGTAACTTTGCCTGCTTTACCAAAGACCATCTTTATAGTAACTACACCTAGCGCTTTGACCACTTATTATTTTGAAAAATCATGCTTAATTCTAACTTCTGCGCTATGACTTGGGCTGTTGTAGTCGGGGTTCAGATCGACCTCGATCGTGTCTTCGTCGTCGTTAGGATTGAAAGTAAATCCTATCTTGACGGTGTCGCGAGAGGTCGTATCGGAGGGTGTTTCGTAGTATTCCTCGTCTTCATCAATGAGGTTTATGTACTCGTATCTTGTGCATCCAGTGGCAAATAACGCAAAAAAGACGGCAATTGTCGCCTTTGCGCACGATAAAAGCCGTCTTTTTGTAGAGGTATGAAAAATCGAGGCTAATCCCGAAATTACGGAATTACCCCCCCGAAATGGTTGGTTGTCAGATAGTTACGCTTCTTCATTCTTTTCTTTTTCCTTGTTGCAGGCTCTGCTCCCGAGCCGCTGAATACGCGGGTAAATTGTTGTTTTTTGTTGTGCAAATGGCTGCCGCAGGGCAAGTTTAGCTTGTCGATGCAGTCAAACGCCCCCACAAAGTTACGCATTTTTTTTGGATTCTCTTCTCTTTTCCATGGTTTTTTGAGTGAGAAGGGAAGAATAGTTTTGTTTAAGATTGTTAACGATGGTGGATAGTGCACAAGAAGCGCGAAGGCTTATTCTTGCCTTTTTGTCTCTGTAAACTACATGTGTTGAGTAAGTTACGACGATTTTTATGGTGGTTTTGTACAAATGATGTCAAACTTGTAATGACGAAATGACGAAATGACGAAATGACGTTTGGAAAACGGGTGTTCGGATCAAAGAAATAGTATATATAAATATATATATTTATATATACTATTTCTTTGAAGGATTTTCGCCCAAGTCCGAGGTTGAAAACGTCATTTCGTCATTACGTCATTTCGTCATTAACACCCACTTCCATCCCAATCATCTGTTACGCTGCCAATGGGGTTGGCCTGGGTGGTAGGAAGGGGAGGGTATGGGCCTCGGTGATCCGAATTTTTTCATCCTCGATATCCATTCGCTAAGCATAGCAACTATCCATTTGCTCCATGGTGGCGTCCAGTTAGCAAACGTCGTAATGACGAAATGACGAAATGACGAAATGACGTTTTCACTTTTCCACTTCGTCCCCTTTTCTCAAATGCGATTTATCTGTAAAGGATATTCATAGCTGTGGTTAGTAGTTCACATAGCTTTGCTATGTGCTATTTCTCGCAATACGAAAAAAAAGTTGGAAAATATTTGTGTTTTTATTTGGAGGTATGAAATATTCTTCGTACCTTTGCAGAAGATTTAGCGGCGCTCGACAATTTGAGAGCAAGCTCTCATTGCGCTCGCTTGCAAAATCTTTGTACCATCATTTGAGACTTGCGGAACAAACCCATAGAGGGCCCGCGACGGGCTTTTCTTACGATAGGGGCGAGGGGCAAACAACTATCGGCGCCGGTCCTAAGCTACCATCGGCAAGGTCTCCATTTTGAACACCTTTAAACACCTTAAACGCAATGATCAACTACAGCATCACGGCAAGAGCCGTCAACCCGAATCTCTTCGAGATCAACCAGGCCA
>OCHM01000142.1_pt1 | contig 56753 bp, 43 predicted proteins | sample 1538901 | NCBI WGS metagenome assembly OCHM01 (sample SAMN04571734, study PRJEB22368) | human gut metagenome | biome: human gut; material: stool | host: Homo sapiens | place: Luxembourg | collected 2012-11-08 | reverse complement strand
TGTCAAAGAACTCGATTGTCCCCTCTTTCCGGGGTTATTTGATTAATATTTAACTTGTCCCAATTTTAACGGGACACTAATGATCTTTGCATAAGAAAAAAAGGAAAAGATGATAAAAGATAATTATATACTACCCGCAGAATGGGAGGAACAGGAGTGTGTGCAGCTGACATGGCCGCACAAGGATACTGACTGGGCGCCATATCTCGACGATATCTACGAGATGTTTGTGAATATGGCGAAGGCTATTGCTGAGCGCGAAAAGCTGATTATCGCAACTCCGCATCCTGAGGAGGTGGAGGCTATGCTCTACCCTTGCCTATCGGAAAAGGCGAAGGAGAATACAAAGATAGCATTGTGCCCAAGCAACGACACTTGGGCTCGCGACCATGCGCCTATAACGCTTCGCAATAGGGAGAATGGAGAGCTGAAGATGCTGGACTTCAAGTTTAATGGTTGGGGCGAGAAGTTTGCTGCCGACAAGGACAACGAGATAGGACGCAGACTGAAGGCTGACAACATACTGACGGCGGAGATGGAAGACAACCTGGACTTCGTGTTGGAGGGTGGTGCCATAGAGAGCGACGGCAAGGGCACGATATTCACTACATCGCAATGCCTGATGGCTCCACATCGCAATCAGCCTATGACACAACAGGAGATTGAGGAGGAGCTGAAGAAAAGGCTGAGGGCTGAGAGCATAGTATGGTTAGACCACGGCAACCTGGTGGGCGACGATACCGACGGCCATATAGACACCATAGTGCGCATAGCTCCCAACGACACCATATTATATATGGGATGCGACGACAAGGAGGATGAGCAGTATGAAGACCTGAAGGCGATGGAGAATCAGCTAAAGGCACTACGCAAAGATGGCGGCGAGGAATATAGACTGCTGAAATTGCCTTCGCCAGAGGCTATCTACGACGATGACGAACGACTGCCGGCTACATACGCTAACTTCTTGATAATAAATGGTGCGGTGGTGTATCCTACATACCGACAGCCAAAGAATGATGCCGAGGCTGAACGCATACTAAAAATGGCTTTCCCTGAGCACGAGATGATAGCGGTGGATGCTTGCGCTGCTATCAGACAGCATGGTTCTATACATTGCTTGACAATGCAATATCCGAAGGGAAAGGTAAAAAGTAAAAAAGTAAAAAAGTAAAAAAGAGATAAAATGAAGAAGATAAAAATCGGATTCTTGCAGCAGCATAATGTTGCAGACCAACAGCTAAATATCACACGCCTTGCATCGGGCATAGCAAATCTTGCTGAACATGGCGCACAGTTGATAGTATTGCAGGAGCTTCACAACTCGCTATACTTCTGCCAGACGGAGAATGTGAACCTCTTCGACCTCGCAGAGCCAATTCCTGGACCATCGACAAACTTCTATGGAGAGTTGGCACGCCAGTATGGTGTGGTGATAGTGACATCGCTATTTGAGCGTAGAGCCGCAGGACTGTATCATAATACAGCGGTGGTGATAGAGAAGGATGGCACTATAGCAGGAAAATATCGCAAGATGCATATTCCGGATGATCCTGCATATTATGAGAAATTCTATTTCACACCTGGCGACCTCGGCTTCCACCCTATCGAGACAAGCCTTGGCAAATTAGGAGTGCTGGTGTGCTGGGATCAATGGTATCCGGAGGCAGCACGACTGATGGCGCTGCAGGGTGCTGAGCTGCTGATATATCCTACGGCTATAGGATATGAGAGTAGCGACACAGAAGACGAGCAGCAACGACAAAGAGAGGCGTGGACAACGGTGCAGCGCGGACATGCGGTGGCTAACGGACTGCCTGTGGTGTCGGTGAACCGCGTGGGATATGAACCTGACCCAAGCGGACAGACTAAGGGCATACAATTCTGGGGAAGCAGCATGGTGGTAGGACCTCAGGGCGAAATGCTATATCGCGCCTCGGAGGTTGAGGAAGAATGCACCATAGTAAGCGTAGACCTAAACCATAGCGAGCATGTGCGCCGCTGGTGGCCATTCTTGAGAGATAGAAGAATTGATGCCTACGAGGATATCACTAAGAGATATATAGACGAAAGGTAAAAAAGTAAAAAGGTATAAATGAAAAATCCTCCAGTATATATGAGAAATATATGCTGGAGGATTTTTTGGATATATATTACTTAAGCCTATTGGTGATTACTTGAGCCTATGGGTGATTATTTTAGCCTATGGGTGATTATTTTAGCCAATCGGTGATGCGCTTTTTGACAAGGGAGGTTTCGCAGAGGATGCGAATGAACTCCTTGGATGCGGAATTCTTGTAGATGCCTTTGAGCATCTGCACGCAGCCCTCCATACGGCAACCCTCGTGGTTGATAGGGATGGCAACGAGGTCGTCGGCATCTTCGGTGGCTGAGGATGAGAGGATGGTATACATGCCGGTGCTGCGCACAAGGCGTAGAAGCGGCGTTACCTCGTCCATCTCGGCACGCACATTTAGCTCGGTGCCCGTCTCAGAAAGGATGTCGTCGAGGGTGTTGCGAGCCTGCAAGCCCTTGGCAGGGAGCACAGCAGGATAGTCGGTAAGGACAGAGAGCGAAATCTTGTCGTAGGCAGCCAACGGACTATCGCGGCGCACTATCACAGAGAGCACATCGTCGAAGAGCAGATGCGACTCGATGAGAGGATAGTTGCCCTGAGGGCGGAACGAGAGCACGAAGTCGAGCTCATGGTTCAACAAGCGATTTACGAGCTCTGTCATTGGCTTGTAGACTATGTTGAGGAAGATATCTGGATAAAGCTTCATGAAATCCTTCAGCGTTTCGTGCATCACCATATTAAAAGAATGGGTGACGCCGATGTTGAGGGTGCCACACTTCAGCGCCTGCATATCGTTCATGCGGCGTAGGCAGTTGTCGGCAGAGTCGATGGCAGTAACGGCAAATGGCAATAGTTCTTCGCCAGCCTTGGTGAGCGACACCTTGTGGGAAGTGCGATAGAAGAGCACCGTGCCGAGTTCCTCTTCGAGCTGCTTGATAGTTTGCGAGAATGTGCTCTGAGTGACACACATTTCTCGTGCAGCCTCAGAGAAGTTGAGCAGTTTTGCTGCTACGACGAATGATTTCAGATATCTTAATTCCATACAATTTGCTGTTGCCATTGATATAATGTGTTTGCAAAGTTAATGTTTTAATTCTTTTCAACAAAAAAAGTAAGAGAAAAACTATGGTTGGCGACAAGGTGATACGTAATCGGGTGCTCAAAAAAATGAGCACCCGAAATACTCGATTCAATACATATCACTAAACCAAATTTATTATCCTGATTAGCAACCCTCTGCTTTTTCTTGTCTCTTTTTGAGCATCTCCATGAGACGCTGCTCGCGCTGTGGCGACATCATACGGCGCACAAAGATGTTTGGAATAGCCACGCCGATGGCTATGAAGAGGATGATGAGCGAGGCACGGATACCGTTGTTCATAGCTACGGTAACTTCGCCCACTACTCCGTGCATATCGATGAAGGCGAAGAGCGCACGATACATGAGCACTCCAGGAATCATAGGGATGACGCTCGGTATGCTGAGGCAATGGTGAGGAGTGTGGAGCCAATGCATAGCCTTGGTGCAGATGATACTGATGAGAGCACTACCCACAAAGGAGCCTATGATGAGACCACAGTCGAGACCGATATTGCCGTTGGAAGGTCCGAGGTTGACAAAATTACGTGTGCACACAGCGATGATACCACCTATAGCCACAGCCCAAAGCAGGCGACGAGGAATGTTGAATATCATAGAGAATCCCATGGCTGAGATTGCTGCTGCGATAGAGAACTCCAAATATGTGTGGTGAGGAGTCATGGTGAGGTCGCGCACAAAGTTGTCGATGCCTCCCACCTCGATGGCAAAAGCTATACCAAACGCCATGGAGAGCACCATGAGCAGAGTGTTGATGGCTCGAGTAAGACCCACTTGATGGAATCCCGTGAGCATATCGCTGACGAAATTGATGAGCGGCACTCCAGGCACAATGAACAACGCACAAGCCAAGAGCGGATGCCAAGGTGTGGAGGTGTGGAGGAATGCTGGCAGAGTGAATGCAGCAGAGGTGTTGGCTAGCCCGAACGCCCATGCAATGATAGTGCTGACAAATGCTGCCAAGGCAATGTTGACATATGGATTGGAATCCTTGGCATTGAGAAACATTCGTAACCTAAACCCTAATATTGCAGCTATCGAAGCATAGAAGAATGCGGGCCAGTCGCACCCGAACTGTATGCAGAATCCACCGCAGGCAAAACCACCGCCAATGGCAACCTGCCATGGAGTGTAGTTGCGAGGTGTGGAACAAATATCGTCGAAGGCTTTTTCGAATTCGTCGAGAGTATAGTCGTCCTGGATGGCAGTCCACGAAAGGCGGCTGATGCGGCTGATGGCAGTCATATCGATGCCATGCTTGGTGCATCGCTGAAACTTGGTGTAGGAATGCTCATCGTCGCTATAGTTGACCATAAGCAGATTGTAGTTGACATACACCTGAAGGCATTCATCTTTGAGATTGAGGAAAGCCGCAGTACGCTTCATGTTGCGCAAGATACGAGGAGTATCGGCAGCGCTCTCCATGAGTTTGCAACCAACTTTCAACAAGAGCTCAAGGCGGCGATTTACGTATGTGGCATCGCCCATGTGATGGAAGAGGATAGGTTTAGAGATCGTCATCTTCGTCCCAAGCATAAAGTGAATCTATTGATTTGTCGTTGAAGGCAATGAGGTGGTGCTTCTTGTTGTAACGCCATGCCTTGCCAAAAAACTTTCTGCAGAACAATACCACTAAAATCAAAACTGCAGAACCGATGGCTATACCAAAAGCCACTTCGCTTTCAAATAATGTATGCATATTCTTTTACCTTAACTTTCGTTTTATCTATTGTTGTTTTGCGAGTGCAAAGGTACGAAGTTGGCTATAGCCAAAGAAGTGGTGGTTAACGATTATATAAATAGTTGCTATCGGTTTTTTCGATAGCAAGCACTATATGAGCAGTTATTGAGCAAGGAGGGCAGGAAGTTGAGAAAAAAATCGTAACTTTGCACACCTTATTTATATATATAGGGATTTTAGGATAAGAAAAAGGATATGACAAAGGAAAACAATATAAAAGAAATGCCAATATGGCTATCGTTGCTACCACTTGTAGCATTAGTTTTTATGCTTATTTTTACGATAAAAACGTTCGGCAGCAACTCTTTGAATGGTGCAACCCAGGTAGTTTTGCTATCGGCATCAGCAATATGCTGCATCATTGGTATCGTATATTCGAAAGTGCCATGGCGAAATTTCGAAGAATCGATAACAAAGAATATCGCAAGTGTGGCTTCGGCATTGATAATATTGCTGCTGATAGGTGCGCTGGGCAGCTCGTGGATGGTGAGCGGAATAGTACCAACGATGATATATTATGGTATGGAGATTATTCATCCCGACGTTTTTCTTGCCACCACCTGCGTGATTAGCGCAATAGTGAGTGTGATGACGGGCAGTTCGTGGACCACAATTGCTACCATCGGCGTGGCGCTGATGGGAATAGGAAAGGCGCAAGGATTTGCCGAAGGCTGGGTGGCAGGAGCCATTATCAGCGGTGCATATTTTGGCGACAAGATATCGCCATTGTCGGAAACCACGGTGTTGGCATCGAGTATTTGCGGAGTGAAACTCTTCGACCACATACGCTATATGCTTATCACTACCGTGCCCTCGATATCGTTGGCAATAGCAATATTTATCATTGCAGGCTTAAACCATCAGGCTATGGCAACGGAGCATATGGAGATGTTTCGCCAGGCTATAGCGTCGAGATTTGATATTAACGGATGGCTGATGCTGGTGCCTGTGGCTACGGGAGTGATGATAGCGAAGAAGTTGCCAGCATTGGTGACGCTGTTTGCAGCCTCGGTAATGGGAGTGGTGGCAGCATTGGTGTTTCAGCCAGAAAACATAGCCGAGATAGCCAATGGCGACAAGTTTGCAGCCATGATGCAGATGGTGTATGGCCCTACGCAATTGGCTTCGGACAATGGGATGTTGGCAGAGCTTGTAGCCACTCGCGGCATGTCGGGAATGATGACAACGGTATGGCTGATATTATGCTCCATGGCTTTCGGAGCAGCGCTGACAGCCGGTGGCATGACCGATGGCATCACTCGACTATTCACAAAGATAGCGAGAGGCAGAATATCGACTGTTGCCTCGACGGTGCTATCGGGAGTGACGCTGAATGGTACGACCTCCGACCAATATATCAGCATATTGCTTACGGGAAGCGTGTTTCGCGGCATATATAGCAAAAACAAACTTGAGCATAGGCTGTTGAGCCGCGCAACGGAAGACTCGGCTACGGTGACGTCGGTGCTCATACCTTGGAATTCGTGTGGTATGGTGCAGAGCACGGTGCTGGGAGTGGCAACACTCACCTACCTACCCTTCTGCTTCTTTAATATCCTCAGCCCGCTGATGAGCATCTTAGTGGCTACAACGGGATATAAGATAGAAGTGAAGAACGAAGAGTGAAGAACGGAGAGATTAAGTGAAGAGTGAAGAATCAAATAGACTTTATGGCTATTGATTGTTCGCTCTTCACTCTTCACTTAATCTCTCCGTTCTTCACTCTTCACTTATATGCTTGAGCAAGCCTTGGCAAGCATCTTCGAGAAGCTCGATGACGAGCTCGAAACCACGGTCGCCACCATAGTAAGGATCAGGAACTACGGTGTGGCCAGGATGATGAGTGGCAAAATCTGCCATCATGTGAACTTTTTGGCGATCTTGCTCGGTGCGAGCCATAGACATTAGCTCATGATAGTTTTCGCGATCCATAACTAAGATATAGTCGAAGCGCGAGAAATCATCGTAGCATATCTGACGAGCACGAGTGGAGAAATCATAACCATGGTCGGCACCATGACTGCGCATGCGAGGGTCAGGGAGATTGCCCACATGCCATGGTCCGATGCCTGCAGAGTCTATGCGAAACTTATCACTAAGGTTTGCGGCATCTACGATATGTTGCATTATTCCCTCTGCAGCCGGAGAGCGACAGATATTGCCAAGACATACGAAGAGAAGGGATGTTGGTTGGGAAGTTTTCATGTTATCAAAAGAGTTTTTAAAGATGATGGAAATGGTATTATAGGGGGTATTGTAGGGATATTATAGGGGTATAAACGAAAAAAGTCCTGAAAGCATAAACTTTCAGGACTTTTGCAGGGTGCCCGGTGGGACTCGAACCCACGACATTCAGAACCACAATCTGACGCTCTAACCAACTGAACTACGGGCACCATGTTGGCTTATTGTTTTTAAGCGGTTGCAAAGGTACGAGAAATAATTGAAACCACCAAATATTTCTCGCACTTTTTTTTCAAGCCCTTATTATTTTGCTGGTGTTGCAGGTGCCTCAGCAGCCTTTGGAGCAGCAGTTTTGGTATCTACAGCCTTAGCATCAGAAGCCTTAGGAGCAGCCTGCTGGCTAGCGCCGAAGCCCTGAGTATTTGTAGCATTTGTAGCCTGATTCTGAGTAGCAGCCTGTTCCATTACGCTACTCTCTGTAGAAGCTGTAGGAGCAACATAAGCGCAAATAACGCTGAAAACAACCATAAGACCAGCGAGGGTCCATGTAGCTTTTTCTACGAAATCAGTAGTTTTGCGAACGCCCATGATGGCGTTAGACGAAGAGAAGTTAGAAGACAAGCCGCCTCCCTTTGACTCTTGAATAAGTACGATGCCAATCATGAGCAACGATACTATTACAATGAGTACAACGAATAATGTGTAAACCATTTTTTTTTACTTATTTATTTTGTTATTTATTATCAGTTTTTCAAGAAAACGTATTTGATCTGCAAAGTAAGCATTTTTTTTTGGATAATTCAAATTTAATTGACTAATAATTTCAAGTGCCTTTGAATAATTGCCTTGTTTGATATAAATTTTAGCCAAAGTTTCTGTAAAATATCCATTTTCGCCCTCTTTTGCGTCGTCGTCATTGCTTTCATCGATATCTGGTAGATATTCAGGTTCTTCTTTAAGTTGGATTTTTCCGCCCTCATTGAATATGAAATTATCTATCAAATCATGTCCCTTAAGCTGTGGCGACTGTTGGCTATCGCCATCGCCCTCCGACTCTGTTTCAAGCAGATACGACACATAGTCGATGGTGGCATCGGCAGGAGTAGGTTTGCGCTTAGTAGCTTTGTCCTCTTCCTGGTCGGCAGGAATAGAATCGAGGAAGTTGTCGATGAGCGAGATTGTTCTATCGCCATCGGCATCAGCCTTGGCAGTAGCTTTCTCGGTTTTGTTTACAGCTGCAAGTTTATAATGAGCAGCCTCAACAAGATTGAACAACACTTTGCGGTCGGTGATATAGATAGCCGAGCGTCGCAATTCTTCATCGAACGAAGGGTCGTGGAGTAAATATAAGTTTTGCAACAGCAACAATCTTGCCGTTTGGTAATAAGGATAGAGCGCAAGCAGGCTTCGGAGATCGTAAAGGGTCTCCTTATCCAATAGTTCAGGATGTTTGATAAGCTCTGCTAAATCCATATGGGTATTGATGTTGTTGTTAAGCAATGTTTTTGTAATGTAGATTCTAATGATTAAGTATTTCGATTATTTGTCGCCAACACTCATTACCAGTTAGCCACGGTGGCATTGAATATCTGGTCGGTGAGGTCTTTCACCATCTGAGTTACGAGTTCCTCTTGCACAGCATTGAGGCTCTTAGTAGTCTCGTATGTAGATGTGGCAGTAAACTGCTTTTCAAAGTCCTCTGAGTGGTTGGTATTATTGACAAATCTCACATTAACAGTCATCGAGAGTTCGGTTTGAGCCGAATATCCTTCTGCCGACACCGACTTATTGCGCTGCGAATATTGTGTAATCTGTCCATCTATCACGAGGTCGCCACCACGCTTCACCTGCTGTAGTTTGGTATGGTTGGCAAAAGCGTCTTTCAACTGATTGTTGAACATTGGCGCCATTGGTCCCCAGATATATGTGCTTCGGTTAGGGAAGTCGGCTATGCGTATGGTCTTGACCTTTGAATAGTCGATGCTTGCCATATTAAATTTATACGACACGCTGCATGCTGCCACCACCATGAGCGCTGTTAAGGCTATGGCTGCAGAAGCCAAACGACGTATGCGAAGCTTCAGAGAGTTATTCTTCATAATTGTCAAGTCCATATTCTTTAATTCTTCTGTATAGTGTGCGGTCGCTGATGCCAAGCTCTGCAGCAGCCAAGCGGCGATTGCCATTGTTGCGTTCAAGGGCTTTCTCTATCATCTTTCGATTAAAGTCCTTGAGGTTCAGATTATCGTTTGAAGCCGGAGTCTCATCGTGATGCTTGTCGGTAGTAACCTCCTCGGCATCAATAAAATCGGCTGTAGGTTCTGGCTGATGATAGTCGTGGTCAACATACCCTAAGCGAGCAGGAGCTGGAGCCAAGCGAGCAGGAGCTGGAGTATTTAGCATGCTATGCTGGTCTTCCATCTGCTTTTTAAGATCGTTTAGTTCTCGTCTTAAGTCGCTGACATTGCCACGAAGCTCATACAATATTTTATATAGTATCTCGCGTTCGCTTTCGAAAGAGTGAGATCCTCCATCGCCAGCAATAGCGAGCTGCATGCTTTCAGGATCCTGCGGAATATACCTTTTCAGCGTTTCCGCATCGATGATTCTTTCTTGGCTCAACACCGACATCTGCTCTGTGATATTCTTCAGCTGTCGCACATTGCCAGGCCATTTGTAGCCGAGCATAATCTGCTTGGCATCCTCAGAGAGAGTAATCTTTGGCAGTCGGTATTTCTCTGCCATCTGCATAGCGAAGAGACGGAAGAGAAGCAAAATATCGTTGCCACGATCGCGCAAAGGCGGCATCTGAATAGGAATGGTGTTAAGACGATAGTAGAGGTCTTCGCGGAAGCGTCCCTCGGTAATCGCCTTTTGCATATTCACGTTGGTGGCAGCAACAATTCTGACGTCGGTCTTCATTATCTTTGTTCCGCCCACACGAATATATTCGCCAGTCTCGAGCACACGCAATAAGCGAGCCTGAGTGGCAAGAGGCAGTTCGCCCACCTCGTCGAGGAAGATGGTGCCCTTGTTTGCAATACCGAAATATCCTTCGCTCTCGCCTATAGCACCAGTAAACGAGCCTTTCTCATGACCGAAGAGTTCGCTATCGATAGTGCCTTCTGGGATAGAACCACAGTTGATAGCAAAATAGCGTTCGCGTCGGCGTGGACTATTGTCGTGGATGATGCGAGGAAGAATCTCCTTGCCCACTCCACTTTCGCCAACTACGAGCACACTAAGGTCTGTGGGCGCCACCTGCATGGCAACGTCCAATGCACGATTTAAAGCATCGCAGTTGCCCACGATGTTGTATCGTTGTTTTATCTTTTGCAGTTCTTCTGTGTTCATTTCTTGGCAAAATTACAAACTTTTATTGAGAAAAGCCTTATTTGTTATGAACTTTTATAAGTCACACTCCCCTTATATATATAATAAGGTGTAATCCTACTTCACCTGTTTAGCCGACTTGCCAAACTTTATTAGCAAAAGGCCGATGCCCGTCCACACGAGTTCGCGCAAGCGCACTATCAAGGCTACTAATATGCCACCGCTGGCAGTAGCGCCAAGGCGAGTTGTCGACATCAGGAAACCACCCTCGCGACCAACAAGCTGCAACGGCATAAAGAAAAGCATATTGGCAAACAGCGTGGTGAAAGCAATGATGAGAATACATTGCACATAGCTGATGCCAGGATTTACCACCAAGAGGATGAAATACACCTCGAGCGCCGACAATATTCTGCATGCCACTTCCAATAGCACCGCCATAACAAAGGTCTTTGGACTCTGCTTATGCAGGGCTGCAATCTGCATATCTATAGTGTCGAGCTGCTCACGATGTTTCTCTACAAATGGCTGTGCCCACTTCTTCACCAACGGCATGTGGCGCAGAAGATTCATCACACGGTTTGCCAATCCCTTACGATAGCCAATGATGAAAAACCACAGGCCGAGCATGCAGAATGCCGCTGCCGCAAGAAGGAATAACGCCATGAATACCGACATTGGCTGTGTAGCCACATATAGGAATATGGAGAGAAACCAAAACCAGAAATGGCTAAAGATATGCGTCATTGCATATAGTATCACCGATGACGAAGCCCTCTCGGTGCCAATCTTCGGTGCGAGTTCCATAATGCGGTATGGTTCGCCGCCCATCAGTCCGCCTGGAGTGGCATAGTTGAGGGCAAAGCCTGAGATGGTTACTTTATACAGCCACCAGAAGTTCACCTTCGACTTTCCTCCAGCATTAATGATAAGATACCATGCCGAGGTATTAAATATATACAGGAATATCCACAGCACCAATACTGCTACAAACCAATATCCTGCATGACATAGTCCTTGCCAAACCTGCTGAAAGTCGAGCTGTGTGACCATCACCACCAGCACGGCAATACCAAATATAAAGAATATATTCTGATATTTCTTCTTCATTATATCTTTTATTGTTGTCTTTCCTTTATAGCATTCTCATGCTTCTTAGGTATTGCAAATCTCACCTTTTCGCTATCATCGCGTTTTTCGTGATACAGCTTAGGCAGAGGATTTGCCAATGGCTCATCATAGTCGATGGCATTGCGGAAAGCGTCGATAGCGCAATAAATAGCATGGCGGAAAGATGTTTCGTCAGCTCTACCCATGCCTGCGATGTCGAAACGAGGATTCATGTCGGCAGCTGTCACTACTACAGGCATTCCTGCAATGAAGTTTATCATATAGTCGGCAGACAATGCAGCAAGAGGAGCCACGCCCTGATCGTGATACATTGCCAATATTCCGTCAAAAGCATAATAGTCGCCATTGCTAAAGAAATCATCTACCGCATAAGGTCCAAAGGCATTAATGCCCTCGGTAGCCAACTGGTCGATAGTTGGAGCAATAATCTCTTGCTCTTCCTTGCCTCCATTGCTTGTTTGCGGATTTAGAGCAAGCACCGCAACACGAGGAGACGAGATGCGGAAATGGCGCTTCAAAGCGGTATGGAAAGCCTTGATACTTGCCGAAAGTTGCTCGGTTGTTATTGCAGCAGCCACATTGCGCAGAGGCAAACCATCGGTAGCCAAAGCCATGCGCACCTGTTCTGTAGCCATCACGCGAATGGCCTTATTGCCTTCGCCGAGACAAGCCTCGATGTATTCAAAGTTGCCTGGATAATTGAAACCTTCAGGCTTGATATTATTCTCGCTTGCAGGACCGAGCACCAATACATCAAACAAACCATCTTTGAAGTCGGCAATAGCGCGGTCTACTGCAGCAAGAGCAGCCTTGCCACCCTCTGCGCATTCCAATCCTAAGTCTATTTTCACCTCTTCGTCGAAGACTGTTATAATATTTAGCTTGTCTTCTTTAGCCTCATCAGCATTTGATATGATTGTGAAATTTGCCTGCATATTCAATGCGTTGCGATGATAAGCAGCCACCTTTGGCGAGCCATACACAATAGGAGTGCACAGCTCGAGCATCTCAGGCTCGGCAAATGTCTTAAAAATCAGCTCATATCCTATACCGTTGGTGTCGCCTTGAGTAATGGCTACACGTATCTTTCTATTTTCCATTTATCTTGATAGTTGTTTTATTTAGACTATTGTCAGTTTTGTCACTACTCTTTTTTTATTGTTCGTTTTTCTTTGCTGTCGACAGCAGTCCGCAAGCGGCAAAAATATCTTGTCCGCGGCTTGCTCTGATGGTAGTAAATATGCCATGATTGGTGAGATAATCGCGGAAAGCCTCCATCTTTTCCTCAGGCGCACCATCGAGAGGCACATCCGGAATCTTGTGGAATCTAATAAGGTTTATTCTGCAATCTAAGCCATGGAGCAACTTCACGAGCTCTCGAGCATGAGTCATAGAGTCGTTTAAGCCTCCAAACACAATATATTCGAACGACAAGCGACGCTGATGAGAGAAATCATAGTTGCGAAGCATCTCTACGATGTCTTGAATATGAAATCCTCTTTCGGCAGGCATCAGCATTGAGCGTTGCTCAGGCACAGGCGAATGCAAGCTTATTGCAAGATGGCAATCGCTCTCTTCGATAAATCTCTTTAGTTTATTCTTCACTCCCACGCTGCTCACGGTGATTCGCTTTGGACTCCACGCATAAGCATAGTTGGCAGTAAGGAGGTTTGTCACTCTCAGCACATTGTCAAGATTGTCCATAGGCTCGCCCTGTCCCATAAAGACGATATTTGTCAGGCGGTCAGCCTCTGGCAAAGAATAAATCTGATTAATGATGTCGCATGCTGTGAGGTTGCCTTCAAAACCCTGCTTACCAGTTTGGCAAAACAGGCAGTTCATCTTGCATCCCACCTGCGACGACACACACAATGTTGCTCTGTCGTTTTCAGGAATAAACACCGTCTCAACAAACTTTCCGCTCTGAGTAGGGAACAAGTATTTTATGGTGCCGTCTTTAGAATACTGAGCATCGAGATGTGGCATACAGCCAATAGTATATTGGGCAGAGAGTTTTTCCCTGCCTGCCTTCGAGATATTTGTCATCTCGTCGATGCTACGCACATGCTTTATATAAATCCATTGGGCTATCTGACCGCCAGCAAAAGCAGGCAAACCAACATTTTTTGCCACTTCTTTTAGCTCAGCCAAAGTCATTCCCAACAATGGTGTCTTATCGTTCATATCCGAATGAGAATAATTTTTGCAAAGTTAGTGCAAACGAGCGCAAATATATCAAGTTTACTTGGATATTTTGCCGAGTGCAGCCTAATTTCTGCAAAGTTAGTGCAAACGAGCGCAAATATATCAAGTTTACTTGGATATTTTGCCGAGTGCAGCCTAATTTCTGCAAAGTTAGCACAAAATCAAGACAATGCAAAACAAAAGTCTCGTTTTTTGCTTCTCAGCGCCTATATGTAAAGCTTTATCTTCATTATTGAAGTCGATAATATACAAAAGTCAGAAAAATAAGATGTTCTGTTTGCTATTTCCGAATAGTTTTAATAACTTTGCGATAAGTTTACATTAATATAATGGCGCCAGCAGACTCTGCTGATGACAACAGCCAACAACTTACAAACAAGATTTCATCATGAACATCAACAATACGGAAGACGAAAAGCTCTTGAAGCAATACTATAGCAGATATGGTGGATATTGGAGATTTCCCGATATGCTCGACTATTGCTATTTGGTAAATCCTTATTTTAATCGTTCGGGCATCATCAAGGAGATGCAAGAATTCTTCCCTACCCTCGTTGCCGAATATCCTTCGGGCATGAATGTCAACTCTATGTTGGCAAGCGAATGCTGGAACGTAAAGCAAGAATATATTATTCCTGGCAATGGTGCTGCGGAATTGATAAAACTGCTGATGGAGCATTTAGATGGCAAAGTGGGTGTGGTAAGACCTACTTTCGAGGAATATCCTAACCGCATGCCTGCAGAACGAGTGGTAACTTTCGTGCCTCAGAATAGCGAATTCCGCTATGATGCTGACGATTTGATAGAATTCTTTGGCAATAATGCCGTAGAAAACATCTTGCTCATCAATCCCGACAATCCTTCTGGCAACTTCATCCCTATGGAAGGCATCATCAAGTTGGCGCAATGGACTAAGGATAATGGCATAAATTTTATCCTCGACGAGAGTTTCGTTGATTTCAGCGAGGGTTATGCTAACAATTCTTTCATCAGCAACCAGTTGCTCGAAACTTTCCCCAACGTATGTGTGATGAAATCTATCTCTAAGAGCTATGGTGTGCCGGGATTGCGCCTTGGCATTCTTTGTTCTGCCAACACCGAGATGATACAGCGCATGAAGAAGCAGGTGAGCATCTGGAACATCAATTCTTTCGCTGAATTCTTCATGCAAATCTATCCTAAGTATAAGGCTGACTACCAAAAGGCGTGCGACCAATTTATCGCTACTCGCAACGATTTTGAAAGGGAACTACAGCAAATTCCTTTCATCCATGTAATGCCGTCGCAAGCCAACTTCTTCTTCCTTGAGGTGTTGCCACCTTACAAGCCAAAGCAGCTTTGCGCTATTCTTCTCAAGAGATATAAAATCTTGGCAAGTGCTTGCTTAGCCAAAAAAGGCATTGAGCCCGACAAATATATGCGCATTGCCGTGAGAAGTCATAAAGACAACGAGAGATTTATAAAAGCATTAAAAGAACTGACAATACTACAATGACAAGAGTTTGTATTTGTGGGGGTGGTTCGTTGGGGCATGTCTGTGCAGGAGTTCTATCATCGCAAACCGATGTAAAAGTGAACATTCTCACACAGCATCCTGAAAACTGGACACACCATATCACAGTGAAAGACCTACACGGGAAAATATATTCTGGAACATTGTCTACCATCAGCGACAATGCACAAGAAGCTGTATCCAATTGCGACATAGTATTTCTATGTCTGCCGGGGTTTGCTATTGAGAATACACTTGAAACCTTAAAACCATACATAGGAAACAAGATTATAGGTTCAATAGTCTGCAGTACAGGCTTTTTCTTTGCCGCACACAAGATACTAGGAGCCAATGCCCGTTTGTTCGGCTTTCAACGTGTGCCTTTCATCGCAAGAACCAAGGTATATGGAAGTTCGGCAGACCTATTGGGATACAAACCGCAATTAGCAATCGCCACAGAGAATATCAATGATAAAGATGCTTTCCGCCAACTGGCTGAAAAATTATGGATTACACCTACCAGGCTATTGGCATCACACTATGAAGTGTCGCTCACCAATAGCAATCCCATATTGCACACAGGGCGTTTGTATTCAATGTGGAAAGATTGGAAAGGAGAAACCTACGACCATAACATTCTTTTCTATAAAGAATGGACAAATGACGCAAGCCAAATACTAATAGATATGGATGCAGAATTTATGAAACTTTTGGAAGTATTACCTATAACTCCTGGTGCGATACCATCGTTGCTCGAATACTACGAAAGTATAGATGCCGAAAGCCTAACTCGAAAAATCAGTTCGATTATAGCTTTTCAAAACATCACATCGCCGATGATACAGTCAGGCAAGGGATGGATACCGGATTTCAAATCACGCTATTTCACAGAGGATTTTCCATATGGGCTTGCCATCATCAAGCGTCTCGCCGATGAGCGTCGAATAAAAACCCCTGTAATAGATAAGGTTTATGAATGGGGAATGAGCAAATGCAACAAATAACACCATGGCACACATCAAAACTTCCAAAGGATTCCTGAAATACGAAAGCAAAATACCTTTCTTCGGCGACAAGGTATTAGACAAAGACCTGATGCTCGACAACATCAGGCTATTGGCTGCCTACCTCGACAAGATTGACATCAATTGGGGTCCTGCCTTTGGTACGCTGATTGGTATTGTGCGCAACAACGATTTCCAACCTTGGAAACCTGTCTTCGACATCTATATTCTTAAGGAAGACGAAGAGCGCTTCAAGGATGTGTTGTGGCTCTTAAAGGACGAGGGCTTCGAACTTATCCGTCATGAGCGCCGCGGACTCTACTATCTGTGTCGCAACGATCAGTATATTAAGTTCTTTGTGCTCCACAAGATTAGTAGCGACGTTCGTCATACTGGCGGCTCTGACTTCATCCATGAGAAATATCTGCAGAATACCGTAAAGTGGAACTTCATGAGCATTGAGATGAATGTGCCTGTAGATGTCGACGAATATTTGACGTTCCAATATGGTAAGGACTGGACAACTCCTAAGCAGACGGTGTTCTATTCCTCAAGCTTCTTCTCGAAACTTGCTAATTGGACAAAGACAAAGCTTCAAGACATCATGCCTGACGCCATTTACTATTATTGGCTGCTGATACACCGCAAAAAGGACTTCAAGAAGTTCAAACTGCGCAGCGAAAAGGCTGGATATAAGTTGCCACAAAACTTCGAGCTGGCAAGCATGAAGCCTCGCCGATATAAGAAGGTGCTTACGGTTGGTGTCTACGACTTGCTACACAAAGGGCATGTGGAACTCTTCCGCCGTGCCAAGGGTTTGGGCGACTATCTCATCGTGGCTGCCCAAGATAGCGACTTCATTCTGAAATACAAGCCTCAGACCAAAGTCATGAACTCTACCGAGGAACGCAAATACATGATAAAGGCCATTCGCTATGTCGACGAGGTTATTACGTATACTGATGTCGACAAGATTGTGAAAGATGTAGACTTCGATGTCTTCGTTACTGGTCCCGACCAATGTCACGAAGGTTTCCAGAAGGCTATTCGATGGTGCGAAGAGAATGGCAAAGAGCACATCGTGCTCGGACGCACCGATGGCATAAGCTCAAGCGAGCTGAAAGCCAAGATTGCTGCCAAGACTGCAGCCTCTCTTGGCAAAAATAATACTAACCCACAACAATAACCATAGAACAATAACTCTACATAAAAATATATAAAAATGAGAGAAAAAATAGATTGCTTCTTGCCTTGTTCCGACTTCGAAGGCATTCAAGCCACCATCAGCCAACTGATGGGAAACAAGACTATTCAGCATATTCACCTCTTGGTAGGTTCCGACTTCGACTCTTGTGTGGTGCCTGAAGATATTGACATCATAACTTCCGACAAGCCTTTCTCTACCGATACGCTTCGCGAGATTGCTGCGCATACCGATGCCGACTATGTGCTCTTCAGCACCAAGGCGTCGCCTGTGGTGCTTGGCAAGAATGCTCTCGAACGTATGCTTCGTGTGGCTGTCGACTCTGATGCTACCATGGTTTATGGCGACCACTACGACACTCTCGATGGCAACATCGCCAAACATCCTTGCATCGATTATCATAAGGGAAGCATTCGCGACGACTTCGACTTTGGTCAGCTTTTGCTTCTTCCTTCGCTTTTGCTCCACGAATATGTGTCTACTGCCATTAAGGAGGATTTCGATTATGCTGGGCTTTATGCTCTGCGCCTGTTCCTCAGTCGCAAGGGCGAGATTTTCCACCTTGCTGAATATCTGTATACTGAGCAGGAGTTGGACAACAGAAAGAGTGGCGAAAAGCAATTCGACTATGTTAACCCTAAGAATCGTGAGGTGCAGGTGGAGATGGAGAAGGCTGCCACACGCCATCTCGACGAGATAGGAGCGCTGGTAGATACTAACGCCTACAAAACTCCCGACTTCAATGAGCAAGACTTTAAATACGAGGCTTCGGTCATCATTCCTGTCTTCAATCGTGCTCGCACCATTGCCGATGCTGTAGGCTCGGCTTTGTCGCAGCAGACTTCGTTCAAGTTTAATGTCATCGTTGTCGACAACCATTCTACCGATGGCACCACCGACATTCTCAATTCCATCAACGATGCTCGCCTTGTCCACATCATTCCTCAGCGCACCGACCTTGGCATTGGCGGATGCTGGAACGAGGCTCTCGACTCTAATCTCTGCGGCCGCTTTGCTGTTCAGCTCGATAGCGACGACCTTTATTCTTCGCCTCGCACCTTGCAGCAGATTGTTGATGCTTTCCATCGTCAAAAGGCGGCAATGATTATTGGTAGCTACCGCATGTGCAACTTCAAGCTCGAAACTCTGCCTCCTGGTCTCATCGACCATAAGGAGTGGACTGACGACAATGGTTGCAACAATGCTTTGCGCATTAATGGTTTGGGTGCTCCGCGTGCTTTCTTTACTCCTTTGGCTCGTCAGATTAAGTTTCCTAACACCAGCTATGGTGAAGACTACGCCATGGGCTTGGCTTTCAGCCGCAGATACCGCATAGGCAGAATCTACGACGAACTTTATCTCTGCCGTCGTTGGGAGGGCAATAGCGATGCGGCTCTAAGCATAGAGAAGATTAATGCCAACAACATTTATAAAGATCAGCTACGCTCGCTCGAGATTTCGGCTCGCCAGCAGCTCGTAGCAGGCAAACTCGACACTACTGCCGACAATCGTTTGCAGCGTTTCTTCAATCGCCAGCTCGAAATATGGGAGGTTCCTAACCTCAACTATCAGCAGCTCTCGCATGTCAAGACCAAGCAGTTGGGCGACATCGAGGCGCAGTTCAATCCTGCACGCATAGTGTCTACTGGTGCCAACATCGACAAGAAGGCTATTGCCGAGCGCCCTTGTTTTCTCTGCAATGCTAATCGCGACAACCGTCAGATGTCGAAGATTTTGGAGTGTGGACTGGAACTATTGATAAATCCATTCCCTATTTTGCCAATGCACTTCACTCTGCCTACTCGTCGCCATCAGCCTCAGAGCGTAGCCACTTTGTTCCCTAAGATTTATTCGTTGCTCGACGATTATGCCGACATCATGGTCTTCTATAATGGTCCTCGCTGCGGTGCCTCTGCTCCCGACCATGCTCATCTGCAGGGTGGCACCTCGGGACTTCTGCCTATTCAGAAGTGCTGGCAACGGTTCTGCCGTAGCCTAAAGACTGTCTACAGCTGTGGCGAAGGCGAACAGATTTCGCTCATCACTGAGTATGTTGTTCCTGCTTTCGTCATCCAGAGCAAGTCGGCAAAGTGCGAAGCTCAACTATTCGACAAGCTCTACAAGGCTCTCGACAAAGAGGCTGGCTCTGAAGCTATGCTCAACATCGTGGCTTGGCGACAGGAGGATAATCACGTCACCGTGGTGTTCCCTCGTCGCAAACATCGTCCCGACTGCTATTATGCTGAGGGTGCAGAGCAACTCCTCGCTTCGCCTGGCGCTTTAGACATGGCTGGCTTGATGATTCTTCCTCGCAAAGACGACTTCGAAACAATCACTCAAGAAAGGGCTGAAGCTGTGTTGCGCGAGGTGGCAATAACCTCCGAGCAGGCTGCCGAAATCTGCCAGCGTCTCACCAAGATGCAGGAGAGCACTCAGCAGACCAATGCCATTAGCAAACAGCCTAACGTTACGGTTGGTCTAAAGAGCGACACCACCATCAACTTCTTCCTCCACAAGCCTTATCTTGCCAAGGGCGAAGAGATTTGTGGCGAACAGGAGGTGAGTTTCTCTGAGGGTGGATTGCTTTGGAATGGCAACCACTATCGTGAACTCTTGTTCTCGCCTGTTGCCAAGGATGCTTCGTTCTCGCTTGCCAATGTCACCATAGGCATTGACTACCATTGGGAACGCAAGCAGACTCAGACTTTCAGAGGTGCGCTTCGCCTTGTTGTCGAAGAAGACAAGATTTGTGCCATCAACGAGTTGCCTGTTGAAAACTATCTCGAGAGTGTTATTTCGAGCGAGATGAAAGCCACCTCGTCGTTAGAACTTCTCAAGGCTCATGCCGTGATTTCTCGCTCGTGGCTGTTGGCTCAGATGGAGAAACGTCGCAAGCAGAAAGAGAGTGGCAACAACTTCTTCTCGTTCGAAAAGGGCGACGACACACTGATAAAATGGTACGACCGCGAAGACCACACCATCTTCGATGTTTGTGCCGACGACCATTGCCAGCGATACCAGGGCATTACCATGGAGACGAGTCCGCATGTGGCTAAAGCCATCAAATATACTCGCGGTCAGGTGCTCACCTACGATGGCGACATCTGCGACGCTCGCTTCTCTAAATGCTGTGGCGGAATCACCGAAGAGTTTGAATACTGCTGGGAGAATATCAACAAGCCTTATCTCAAGAGCGTGCGCGATTCTGCCGACATGGCTGAAGCTCACGATGTGAAAGACCTCGAGGCTTTCATCCGCACTTCGCCTGATGCTTTCTGCAACACCACCGACAAGGCGGTGCTTAGCCAGGTGCTCAACGACTACGATCAAGAGACTACCGACTTCTATCGTTGGAAGGTGGCTTACTCGCAAGAAGAGATTGCCAACCTCATCAACACTAAGCTGAAGTTAGACCTTGGCTCCATCATCGATCTCGTGGCTGTAGAGCGTGGCAAGAGCGGACGCATCTCTCGCCTGAAGATTGTTGGCACCAAGCGCACCTTCACCATTGGCAAGGAACTTGAGATTCGTCGTTGCCTCAGCACCAGCCATCTGTATAGTTCAGCCTTTGTAGTCGACCGCCTCGACATCAACGCCGAAGGCATTCCTCAGCATTTCGTGCTCACAGGCGCCGGTTGGGGTCATGGCGTAGGCTTGTGCCAGATAGGTGCTGCCGTGATGGGCGAAAAGGGCTACAACTATGAGCAAATCCTGCACCACTACTATTCTGGTGCCAAGATCACTACAATGTATTAAAAAAATATGCAAAATACCGACAACCCCCTTCGCTGGCTTCCTTCCTTGTATTTCTTCAAGGGGTTGCCCTACGTCGTATTGATGGTAGTCTCCACCGTGCTCTACAAGCAGATGGGACTATCCAATGCCGAAGTGGCTTTCTACACCTCGTGGTTTTATCTGCCATGGGTTCTGAAGCCATTTTGGCACCCTTATGTCAGTCGCATAGCAACACGACGATGGTGGATTCTCCTCACCGAAATCATCATCGGTGCTTCTATGGGCAGCATAGCCTTCACCCTACCCTCGCCATTCAATCTTCAGGCGTCGTTGGCTCTATTCTGGGTGGCTTCATTCTCGTGTGCCTTCCATAATGTTTCTGCCGACGGCTTGTATCTCGACGAGATGGGACCGCGTCACAACCTTATTTATTTTATACGCACCACCTTCTATCGTCTTGCCACCTTCGTTGCCCAGGGCATCCTCGTCATGGTGGCTGGCAACCTTCAGGTGATGTATCGTGGCAGCATGGGTTATTCGTGGAGTCTTGTCTTCTATGGCTTGTCGTTGTTCTTGCTTCTCACGTGGATTTGGCACGGCATCTTCATTCCCTACACTCAGCCTGCCTTCAAGCAGTTATCAATACCGGGCATTAGGCAAGTGCTGGGCGAAGTCAGCGATACCACCAAGCTTTTCTTCCGCAAGCCTTACGCCATCTACGCCACCATCTTCATGTTGCTATTCAAGCTTCCTGAAGGATTATTGTCTAAGGTTTCCATCCTTTTCCTCATCGATGGCGCCCATCGTGGCGGCTTAGGCTTGTCGCCACAGGAATATGGTTTGGTGGCTGGCACAATAGGTGTTGCAGGCTTGTCTCTTGGCGGCATTCTCGGAGCTAAGGCAATAGCACATGGTGGCATCAAGCGTTGGCTGTGGCCAATGGCTCTGTCGCTCACCATTCCAAACGCCACTTACCTTTACCTCAGCTACTACATGCCCGACAACATCTTTATAGTTGGCTTATGCGTATTCCTTGAGCAGATGGGCTACGGCTTTGGCTTCGTTGCCTACATCATGTTCATCAAGCGTTTCGTGATGGGCTATCTCCACAAGGCTCACCTCACTCTTGGCAAAGCGTTTATGGCTCTGTCCATAATGCTCCCTGCCATGTCCTCTGGTTTTCTTCAGCAGGCTGTTGGCTACCGCACATTCTTCATCATCGTTTTGTGCAGCAGCGTCGCCACAATCATTGCCACAATCTTGGCAATAATAACCCTAAAGGCTAAAGAAGCCCGCAAATAAAAAAACAGTAGGCAGCAAATCAGTAATCTGATATTGCTGCCTACATTTTTTTCATAAAACTCAATGAAAACCCTTTTCTTACAAATACATCATCGGTCCAAATCCGCCACCCATTCTTGGAGGCATTCCGCCTGGGCGACCGCCACCATAACGACCGCCGCCAGGACCATAGCCACCGCCTTGTCTCATTTGCTGGCGTGCTTCCTTACCTCCAAAGAGGTTTAAGCGATATTGCACGCGGAGCATGATGTAAGAGTTCACAGCGTTAAATTCTGTATCGCTACGCTGCATTGCTGAGATAGAACGCGAGAAGTTGCTCTGCTGTCCCAGCAAGTCGTAGAACTGCAACATCACCGTCAGCGGCTTACCCTTCATGAATCCCTGCGAGATTTGCGCATTCCACACCAGCTCGTTGGTATTCATGGAATTGTCGTTAAATCCTCGGCGACTATTCTCATGAATGTTTGTCGACAGGGTTGTTCCCCAAGGCAATGTAACGTTGATATTTGCACCATATGCAAACTGCCATGTGTCGAGGTTGCTCTGCTTCTGCAGTTTGTTGCGTGAGTGGTTGTATCTTAGCGAACCGTCGAGCTCTATCTCCAGCCAGTCGTTGCGGTAGCTACCTGCCAATCTCTCGCTTACGCCAAGAGTCTTTGTAATGTTCTTCTGCGAATTTGAATTGCGGTTGAGCGAAATATAGCCCACATTATTAGAATACGACACGTCGCTCCATGTATTCACATTCCATCTTCCTGCCGAGTCGAGCGGAGTGTTAAACATCAAACCGCCACCAGCATTCCAGTTGCCGTTGATATTCTCTGGTCGAGTAACCTGTCCACCTGTGGTTTCATTATACGTCACCTTCCTTGCCACCGAGTTGCTTGTGGTGTTAAATCTCAAGTGTGCCATCAGCGACTGCTGTGTCTTCTCGAAATATCCACGGAAGAAGGTGTTGAAACTATTGGTAAACGAAGGTTTCAGTCCTGGGTTACCCTTTGTGATGTTCAATGGGTTGCTATCGTCGGTAATGTCCACAAGGTCGGTCATACTTGGCTGCGATGTGTAGCCGCGATAAGTGACTCTGAGGTTCGATACCTTATTAAACTTATACTTAAAGTCCACAGATGGAGTGATGTTTACCACATGGCGCACAGTATCGATATATTTGCCCTGATAGTCTTGTGTAAAGTTCGACGATTGTGGTTCTACCATCGCACCCACATTAAAGTCGAAGCTCTCGCGAATCATTCTGAACATCAACTCTATGTCGTGTGTATAGTTTTTATACTCCGAATAGCGGCTCAGGTCGCTGTCGTAATAGCTCTCCAAAGGATTGTTCAATCGTGATAGATATCCTCCCCAGTTGCCATAGTTATTTACCACTCCCGCAAAGAAATCTTCACCCAGATTGCTAAAATCATAGGTTGAGCGTGTGCTCTTGGAGTAGCTATAGTTGAACTTATAGCTCAACTGCAAGAATGTTGCCTTCCACAGCGGTTCGCTATACGTAACCTGTGCGCTATAGTTATATTTCTTTGTTGGAGTCAAACTGTATCTGTTTGTCTGATATGTAGAGTCTGTGCCCAGCGAGTTCATCACCTGATACAGGTGCACATTGCTTGTCGACAGGCTCTTGCTGTCAGAATTGGTGTAGCCTGCATTCAACTGCAAGGTGATGTTGCGTCCCTCGTTGTTGAGTTTGCGGTTTATCTGCAACATTCCCTTATAGTTGTCGCTTGTGCTATTCGAGAGCGAGATTCCGTTGCGGCTATTTATCATCAGGCTGTCTTGCGCCATAATGTCGAACGACGATGATGCAAGCGGATCTGTTACGTATAGATATGGGTCATCGGCAAATGATGCAGAAGCTGTTGACGAGCTGCCATCTGATGTAGAGTGCGAGAATGTTGGTCTAAACAAGATGTTGGTCATCGAGTCTGGCATCCATTCTATTCGTGCTCTTGCATTCCAGCTGTCGCTACGGCTGTAGCTCTGCGAAAGGCTGTTGCCAAACGATTTTGCTGTCGACACAAAGTTTTCTGTCGACATCTTTGTGCGCTGGTCTCCGTCGCCATGGTTCCATCTCAAGCTACCATTAAACTTGAATTTGTCTTTTATCTCGTAGTTGAAGTTTCCACCGAGCATCTTGCTTGAGTTCAAGCCGTTGTTGCCGCCCCAGCCGCCACGACCGCCAAATCCTCGGTCGTTTACGTTGTTAGCCGAGCCAAAGCCCATCACTCTCATCTTTGAGTTGAAGTGTGCTGCCATCACTCGTGCCGAATAGCGGTCTTCGGTGCCGTAGCCCACGTTGGTATTCGAAAACATTCCCTTGTTCATTCCTTTCTTCAGTCCGAAGTCGAGTACTGTCTCTTCGTTGCCATCGTTGATACCTGTCACCTTAGCCAAATCGCTCTTTTCTTCATACGATTTTATCTTGTCAATTATCGAGGTTGGCAAATTCTTCAGCGCTGTCTTGGTGTCGCCGGTCATAAATTCCTTACCATCCACCAGAATCTTCTTCACTTCCTTTCCGTTGATGGTAATCTTGCCGTCGTCGTCAACTTGCGCTCCTGGCAGTCGCTTCACCAGCTCTTCCACCACCGAACCTTCTGGTGTGCGATAGGCGGCACTATTATATACAAAGGTATCTTCCTTCACCGTCACCTTCATGGCTTGTGCCGTCACCTGAGCTTCCTTCAGCAATATGGCGTCCGATGCCATTGCCAATGTGCCGAGCGCAAGGTTCTTATCCTGGGCTATCGTAATGTTTTTATATGTAGTATGATAGCCTATGCTCGATATTTTCAGCAGATAGCGACCGTTCTTTGGAGCCGAGAGGCTGAATGTTCCCTTCTCGTTGCTCACTCCTCCAGCCACATACGAGCTGTCGGTTCTGAGCAGCTGCACCGTGGTCTGCATCATTGGCTCCTTGGTGTCTTTATCTACTATGGTACCTGCTATCTTTCGGCTTTGTGCCGTTGCCGTGAGTGCGGCAATCGATAACAGCGCCATTAATAAGGTTCTTTTCATGATGATTTGTAGTTGTCTTATGTTATTTATAATTGATAACTGATAGTTGTTTTAGCGTTTAACTATATTTCTGACGTATATTCTTGCAAAAGGTTTAATCCTTGCAAGAAAAAAGCACAAATATTTTGAATTTTCCGTTATTCTACATATCTTTGCAGAAATCAAGGAGACAAAACGACGAATGTTATGAAACAGAGAATCATTATTTCTACAAGTTTGGAGAAAGACCTTACGCTCGCCATTTCTGAGTGCGAGCACGACAAGGTGTTTGTATTGGCCGACGAAACAACCATCGACAAGTGTTGGCCTGTGATAAAAAATTTCAGGATACTTAAGAATGCACAAACTATCGTTATAGGTGCCACCGACACCCACAAAACTCTCGAATCATTGGCTCATGTTTGGAAAGCTCTTGGCGATGGTGGAGCCACTCGCCACTCGTGCTTAATTAATTTAGGTGGCGGCATGGTTACCGACCTTGGTGGCTTTGCTGCGTCTACTTTCAAGCGTGGCATCGACTTCATAAACATCCCTACCACTCTGCTCGCTATGGTCGATGCGTCGGTGGGTGGAAAAACGGGCATCAACTTCAATGGCCTGAAAAATGAGGTTGGAGTTTTCAATGATGCTAAATATGTGATTCTCGACACCAACTTCCTAAAAACTCTCGACAACGACAACCTGCGCTCTGGCTATGCTGAGATGCTTAAACATGGACTCATCTCCGACGATGCTCACCTTGCTGAGCTTCTCAATTTCCAACTCTCTGCTCCCAACTATCAGCAGTTGCAACAGATGGTGGCTCACTCTGTAGAGATCAAGGAGAATGTCGTAGAGCTCGACCCTCACGAGCGTGCCATCCGCAAGGCTCTCAACCTTGGCCACACCTTCGGTCATGCTTTCGAGTCGTGGGCATTGAAGCGCAAGCCTATCCTTCATGGCCATGCTGTTGCCTACGGTTTGGTGTGCGAACTTTATCTCAGCTGCATCAAGACTGGCTTCCCTACTGAGCGTATGCGCCAGTCGGTAAGGTTCATCCGTGAGAACTATCCTCACCTCGCCTTCACTTGCGACGACTACGATGAGCTCATCGCCCTTATGACTCACGATAAAAAGAATACTGCTGGCGTCATCAATTTCACTCTGCTCTCTGCAGTAGGCGAAATCATGATCAACCAGACAGCCACAACCGAGGAAATAAAAGAAGCCCTCGATTTCTATAGGGAAAGCTAAATAAACGAAGAGTGAAGAACGAAGAGTGAAGAATCCATTAGTCTTTATGTGTATTTAATTCTTCCCTCTTCGTTCGTCCCTCTTCGTTCGTCCCTCTTCACTTCCTCCTTCCCCTGTGGTTGGGTTCGGTGCAGCTCGGCTGCATCGCTTTCCCTCTCTTCCCCTTCTTACTATTAGATTCTTCACTCTTCACTCAACTCCTCTCTTCGGTTTCCCCGTTTCCGTCATTGGCAATTTCTCCACCGTTATTATTTCTTTTGGTTGCCAATATTTCGGCAGCACCTCGTGGCATACAGCCATTATCTTTTCTTTATCCTCATCTTCAGACAGCATCACCATTTCTTCGCCATATTTCTTCGATGGGCGCTTTGCCATGAAGAAAGGGGCTACCAGATGTGGCGCCAAAGCCTGCTCCACTTCCTCCATCTGTATCTTTACTCCTCCTGAGCACACCACATTATCTATTCTCCCCACAATCCTAAAGCGGATGTTGCCCTCGGCATTATCCACCACGGCAATATCGTGGGTGTGCAATACTTCCGCACATACAGCAGGAGCATTTATCACCAGGCAGTTGTCGGCGTCGAGCGATATTTCCACTCCCGGCAACGGATGATACCAGAGGCTGTCTTCGCCTCCGCCATTTATCTTGCGCAAAGCAATATGCGAGAGTGTCTCCGTCATTCCATACGAACTCCACACGGCATTAGGAAACTTCTGCAACTTCTGCTCCATCTCCTTGTCTATGGCTCCTCCGCCAATAAGGATATTCTTTATCGCCATCAGCTTGCGGCATTCTGCCTCGTTGCCTATCGAGTTGTAGACTTGCATCGGCACCATGGCAGCAAAATCTATCTCCTCATCGTCGGCAACATCAGCCATCGGATGTCCCTTTGGCTCAATGCTTATCATCTGCAAATCGCACACCAGGCTTCTCACCACCATCATCTTGCCGGCAATATAGTCCATAGGCAGACACACCAAGGCTTTGTCGCCAGCTTTCAGTCCCAACGCCTTGCATGTCATTCGTGCCGAGGCTTCCATGCGCACCTTCTCAGCCATCATCAGCTTAGGCTTGCCCGTAGATCCGCTTGTATACACAGGTACGGTAGCTCTACTGTCGTGCCATTGCGATAAGAAATCATTTATTGTCATAATACATCTTCTCTCCTCTCAACTCTATCGGCATTTCGATATTGTCGGTAAACAGCAGTCCGGTGCCCAATCCTTGTGGCATAATCTCGTCGGTGCCATAGGTGCGAGCAGCGAGATGAGCTATTGCGTTCAGTCCCACGTTGCTCTCCAGGGCGCTCGTCATCCACGAGCCTATTCCTCGTGCTTTAGCCAACTCTACCCACTCTTGGCTTCCCATCATTCCGCCATGGAGCGATGGTTTCAGCACGATATATTGTGGTTGAATGGTGTCGAGCAGCATCTCTTTCATCGAGCGCAGGTTTACGCCTATCAGCTCTTCGTCCAGAGCAATCGCTATTGGCGACTCCTTACACAGTCGTGCCATGTCGCGCCATTGCTTCTGCTTTATTGGCTGCTCTATGGAGTGAATGTCATACTTTGCCAATATCTCGAGCAATGCCATTGCGTCGTCGGGGTCGAAGGCTCCATTGGCGTCTACTCTCAGCTCCACTTTCTCTTTTGGGAAAGCCTCGCGGATAATGTGCAGCAGCTCCACCTCCTTGTCAAAGTCTATGGCTCCAATCTTCAGTTTTATGCACTTGAAGCCCAAGTCCAGTTTCTCTTGCATGCGCACCAACATCTGCTCGTATGAGCCCATCCACACCAAGCCATTGGTGGGTATTCCAACTTCGCCACGTGCAAAGGCAGTATCAAACAAGGCTGTCGAACCGCCTGCCTCCAACTGTGCAAAGGCTGTCTCCAGTCCAAAGAGCATAGAGGGGTAAGGGCGCAACATGTCGTAAGGAATACACTCTGTGCGCTCTATCATATCGCAAAACTGGCGTAGCAGACGATCGTAGTCTGGAATTTCGTCGCACGACAAATCGGGCAGAGTGGCACACTCTCCAACTCCATGCACTCCATCTTTCTCTACATCTACATATCTGCTCACTCGCGTAGTATATTCTCCGCGCGATGTCTTCGCAGGTTGCTTAAAATGCAACGTGCGAGTGGTAATAGTAATCTTCATTATTTATGGAAACACCGGATACTTATCAAACTCAGGCTTACGTTTTTCCAAGAAGGCTTTGCCACCCTCTTGTGCTTCGTCCATGGTGTAATAGAGCATGGTTGCGTCGCCTGCCAACTCCTGAATACCAGCCTGGCCGTCGAGCTCGGCATTGAGTCCAGCCTTTATCATGCGAAGAGCCAGCGGACTGCGTTCCATCATTATCTCTGCCCACTCCACGCAGGTATCTTCGAGCTTATCTAAAGGCACCACCTTGTTTACCATACCCATTTCCTCGGCTTCTTTAGCTGAATATTGCTTGCAGAGGAACCATATTTCGCGTGCTTTCTTCTGTCCCACCATGCGAGCAAGATACGAAGCACCGAAACCAGCGTCGAAGCTTCCCACCTTCGGACCCGTCTGTCCAAATATTGCATTTTCGCTTGCTATCGTCAGGTCACACATCACGTGCAGCACGTGTCCGCCACCAATAGCGTAGCCATTAACCATAGCAATCACAGGCTTAGGCAGTCTGCGTATCTGCATCTGCACATCCAGCACATTCAGTCTTGGCACACCATCCGAACCTACGTAGCCTCCGCGTCCTTTCACGTGCATATCGCCGCCAGCGCAGAATGCCTTGTCGCCAGCTCCTGTCAGCAGCACCACTCTAATATCGGCACACTCTCGGCAATAGCTGAAAGCCTGCGACATTTCCCATGTTGTGAGTGGTGTAAACGCATTGCGGTAGCGCTCTCTGTTTATCGTAATCTTCGCAATATGATTATACTCTTCGAACAATATTTCCTTAAAGTCGAAGCCATCTATCTTCTTCCAATTTCTTTCCATAGTGATTAATTATTTATTACCCTACTGGATAACATAAATACCGTCTTTATTTATTTCTTCTAATAGATATGGATTAATATGCTTATGCATTCTCACAACGTCAACCGAGCATTGAAGAAGGTCTTCAAGGAAACGTTTTAAGCGAACAACCAGATAGGATTTGGGTTCCATATCCACACAAACATCCACATCGCTTCCTTCGTGTTGCTCGTTACGAGATACAGAGCCGAAGATAAGCAACGACTTAATGCCGAATACCTTTTTCAGTTCATCAGCATGTGATGATATCAGCGAAATATATTCTTTAGTTGTTTTCATAATAATGCCATTTATATGAGAATCTATGCAAAAATACATAAACTTATTGACATAAAAAAGGAAATGGGTAAAAAAGACTGCAAGCAAGCTGTGACGAAGGGATGCCAACCGAAGAGAGGAAACGCAGCCCCACGGGTTGGGTTTGCGACAACTCGGTTGTCGCACTTAAGCTGTCGCACTTAAGCCAAATGTCCGTCCTCACCCCATCACTTCCAGCACCATTGGGCGTGGACATTTTTCATCTACCAACCAGCGGATGCCATCACGAACCTCATCGTCGGTTTCCGCCTTGCGATACGCCACATTGTTCTGCATACACACACCCTCGGCAGTAGCATTATGCTTAGCCATCACATAGCTGTCGCACGCAGGACTATCAGCCAACTGCTCAAACTTGCTAAATATTCCTCCACACTTATTATTGATGAGCAATATGCGGAAGTTGCCACACAGCTCCTGATTCCATAGCGCATTGGCATCATAGAAGAAGCTCAGGTCGCCAATGATACACGCCACCGGACACGCTGACATAATCGAAAAGCCTGCTGCCGTCGACAGCGAACCCTCGATACCATTCACACCACGGTTCACATACAGATACCTATCCGCATACTTCAATGCCATGCGCACCGACAAGCTGTTTGCCACATGCACATTCATCTCCTTGCCCCTAATGGCACGGAAAAACTCGCGTATAGCCTCGTTTTGCCTATTCCCAGTAGCCACATTTGCTTGCTCTATAGCCTCTGTCTTCAGCCTCTGCCAGCTTTTTATCCATGCCGAAGTCTCATTATCGGAAACAGCATCAGAAGAAGAACCAACAGCCGAAGCCAACGCCCTGAGCATTTCGCTCGGTTTAGCCTCAACGATATCCGTGGCGTTCATCATCACGTCTGCCACATCGCCCGCCTCGCTCACCACGATGCTCCTCCTTGGCTTCGTATGCTGCAGGAATTGTCTCATAGCCTTAGCCACCATGTTGCCACCTATATATATTATATAATCCGGCTGATAGTCGGCAGCATCCGCCATCAGCTCCACGAGCATGTCTAATGCAGGCAGCTGGCGCTCGGAATCGTCCGACAGCTTCTCTGCCAGCACCACAGCTCGCGTCTCCAACCTCTTCACAGCCTCGGCAGCCCTATGCCATTCTCTTCGCTCCATCTGTCCCACCACTATCAGCGGCTTTCTTGCCTTGGCAAAGTCGTCAGCAATAGCCGTTAGCTGCGCCTCATCGGCAGAAGCTGCAGCCATCGAAATCTTGCGTTCCTCGGGCAATTCCTCTACTGCAAAATTATACAGCGGTTCAGATATAGGCACATTAATATGCACCGGTCCGCCACCATGCAGCAGCATCTTTATCATAGCCTCGTTCACCAATCGGTTGCAATACCATCGCTCCACCTCGTTGTGCGGTTCCGGCAACTGCATCGTCGCCTTCACCATCATGCCCAGCGCACCGGCCTGAGGCAGCGTCTGTCCCTGCAGTTGGTTTATCATAGCCAACGGCCTGTCGGCAGAAATCACCATCAGCGGCACCTCGCGATAATAAGCTTCAGCCACGGCAGGAGCCAGATTGAGCAGTGCCGAGCCACTCGTCACACATACAGCCACAGGGCGCTCAGAAGCCAGCGCCAAACCCAAGGCATAGAATCCAGCCGAACGCTCATCGGTGGCAGCCACACAATACATCTCTGGGCACGAAGCAAAATTGTGTGCCAAGGGAGCATTTCTACTTCCTGGGCACACAACAACGGTTCTCACTCCGTGAGCCACCATCAACGAAGTCAGAATATTTACATTTATTTTGTCTGAGTACATATACTTCTCATTGGCTCCATTTTCATCATTGTCTCTTGCCATTCACTCTCCTCGGAGCTCTCCTCCAGGAGTCCGCCTCCAGCATACATCAATCCTCTGCCCTCCTTTATCTCCATACATCTTAGCGACACAAAGAGCGCAGTCTTGCCGCCCACATTCCATGGTCCGCAATATCCACTATAGTATTTGCGATCTATGCTCTCGTTGGCAGCAATAAAATCTATCGCCTCCTGCTTAGGCAGTCCGCAAACGGCAGGCGTAGGATGCAGCGCCTCTACCAGTTCACCTATTCCGCAGCCATCAGCATGCGCATCATCGAGCGTAAACGAGAAGTCGCTACGCAGATGCACCAGGTTGCCAGCCCTGACAGTATATGGCTTCGATATTTCCATATCCTTGGCATAAGGCTTCAGCACCTTTTCTATATACCCTGCCACCAATTGGTGCTCCTTCTTGTTCTTGTCCGACCAGCTATACACCTTTTTGCCTTCCCACGCCATAGTTCCAGCCAACGCCATAGTCTGCCATCTGTCGCCATCCTGCGCCAGCAAAATCTCTGGCGTAGCCATAAGCCATGTGCCAGCCACCTCGCTCTTCACCAGCGCTATCGTCATACGCGGATAGCGACGGCAAGCCTCGGCAAAGAGTAGCTCTGGGCATAACTCATCATCAGCAGCAATCTCCGCATTTCGCGAGAGCACCAACTTCGAGAACTGTCCCTTACTGATAGCATCGTGGAAACGAGCAAAGTCGCGAGCATAATCCTCCCTTCGCCCAGTCTCCGCCACCTCGTTGGTCCAACTCTCCGTAGCCAGTTCCACAGGCTTTGCTTTGCCTTCCACAACCACTATTGGCGTTTCAGCCGAAGCACGAAAAGGCGCCATCACAAATCCGCACACATAGTCAAGCTGCGCAGCCGACGACAGCAGATGAGTGGTCTCGCCCTCTATCTTATAAGCCTGTTTAGCATAAGGCAACCTGTATAAAACGTAATCCTTCATAGCTCTCTATTCACGAGGTTTTATGATATAGTTAGTCACCGTAACCGATGATATCAGCTCTTCTTCCGAGTTTTTTATCTCCACATGCCATGTATGCAGCGTTTTGCCTTTGTGAATCAAAGTGGCAGTAGCCTCCACCACATCGCCTTCCAGCACCGCCTTCACATGTGTGCCGCTAACGCTAACGCCCACACTAATCTTTCCAGGGCAAATAGCCAACGAGCCAACGCCAGCAATATTTTCAGCCAGCGCCAACGAAGCGCCACCGCTCAGAAAGCCAAATGGCTGACGGTTGCGATGGTCTACCTTCATCCTTGCCTTGCATGTATCGGGTTCGGGTGTAGACAAAAATTCCATGCCAAGAGTATTTGACAATCCATCTTGGCTACTCAACATTTTCTGTACGCGTGATATATCCATAGTTACATAGTATATAGATTCTTATCTTATGCAAAGATAAGATAATTGAGCGACATAACAAAACAAACACGAATTTTTTCTTTTTTCCTGAGCGTAGCCTACGTTGTCTTGCCTTTGGCTATTACACATCGCTTGCCAATGACATTTCTTTCGCATATAAAACATAAACCAAGATAAACACTACACATTAAACACTAAACACTACACATTAAACATAAAACACTGATTTCTTGCGGATTACGTAAACCGTTTGGTGTTTTTGTGGCATTTCGTTTGGTGTTTTTGTGGCATTTCGTTTGGTGTTTTTGTGGCAAATCGTTTGGTGTTTTTGTGGTAAATCGTTTGGTGTTTTTGTGGTAAATCGTTTGGTGTTTTTGTGGTATGGAGTACCATTTACCGTATTATCACATAAATAGGGAAACACTTTTTGTATAAAATCGTTTCGCCAGTAAAACACTTTTTGGCTAAAATCGTTTCACCCATAAAACGATTTTTATGTTTTTTTGATTAATATAAAAATATAGCTGCGGATAATATCGAATATTGCGGTTGCCCACACGGATTCCATAGATAACACGGAATTATTTTTTTTAAGAACACTAATCGTGCGAATCTACCGAATGTGGACTAAAGCTTCTAGCAAGAAGCGCAAGCTATAGAGCTCAGCGGGCTCATTCGTGTTATTTGGCTTATTCGTGTTCGTAAAATCTCCAGCAGTTCGTGTTTTTAAAAGAACACGAGACTTGTTTTTAAACGAACACTAATCGTGCGAATCTACCGAATATAGATAAAAATCAAGTAAGAAACTCCAGCTTCAGAGCCCAGAGGGCTCATTCGTGTTATTTGGCTTATTCGTGTTCGTAAAATCTCCAGCAGTTCGTGTTCTTTAAAAATAATCATTCGCGTTTAAGACAAACACTAAACATTAAAACTAAAAAAAGGGCTAAAAAAGTATTACGTGATACTTGCCCAAGTATCACGTGATACTTTGCAAAGTAATACGTGATACTTGGGCAAGTATCATATGGTAGTCGAAAAAGCTTAATTATCCACTGTCGACTGTATGCTATTGGTGCCTCTAATGGTTAGACGAATTCTGTATGATCTTCCAGCCACAAAGTCTCTGGTGTTTTCAATCAATGTTGGCGCAGAAACAAACTCTTCACCCTTTTTATTCACCAATGTCACTCTGACATAATAATGGTTGTCTGCCGTTGGCACAGGCACTAAGATTCCCTGACCTATAAATTTCGACCATGTTGAAGGAACCCAATACGCCAAAGGAGTAGTTTCGTCATTATCTTTATGAGTGAAAAGACTTGTTATACCATCAGCAGCATCATCAGTCTTTAGCTCATAGCTATTGTTCATATCTGGTGTGAAAGAGATTGCTCCATTGTTGCTTGAGTTTTCTCTATCTGCAATAACCAAGTTTACCTCAGAAGGCACATTAACCACCTCAATCTTCTTAACTCCAGAGTTCAAGGCATCCACAGTACCATTATTACCATAGCTTCCTGCTGCAATTTGGAATTTAAGTCGCATAAACTTATGTTTAAAGCTCATAGCAGGGATTTCATATTTATGCAGTCTTTGCTCAAAATATTCTCTGCTATATGCTTTCGGATCTGTCGATGAAGCCTCGCCGTAGATTACATCTTGTGTGCCATCCAAAGGTATTGTAGCAGTAATCTTTGTCGACGAATAGCTAATATTTTCGTCTGCCACTCTTGGATAATAACCATAGAATGCATATTTATGCCAACTACCTGAAGGATACCAACGAGCGTTGTCATCATCCCATGTCAGATTAGTCTTTTCGTTATTTTTATCTATCTTTGCATTAATCTGCACATTGTTTACCCATACAGAGTATTTAAAGCCATCACTACCTTTATTCCAATCGATTGTGATAGTTGATGGATTTATATAGTCGGTAGCCAAACAGAACACACTCATTCCTTTGGCATTAAAAAGTCCATTTTCGTCAGAAGTGATACTTGCTTTAGTAGTTTTGCTGCCCGTAGATAATTGTATCTTTACATCACTATCAGTTACTTCTCGGCTCCATTGGGCTGGAGTAATTCTCTCTATCAAATCATCGTCTGAAGAGCAAGAAACCATAAGTATCGCCCACACCAATGTTAATGGAGCATAAAGTATTTTCATCATAATTCTACCTTTTGTTTTTAGTACGCACTTCTATTATTTTGCAAATTTAAAGTGTTATTTGCAAAACATACTATTTTTATAGCACTTTATAAGTCTATTTAATCTTTGTTAACTTATATCACTTTTTTCTTTCCTGACGGCAATAAATAATTAGTGACCCCGATGGGATTCAAACCCATGACCTTCAGAACTTTTTTCTTTCCTGATATCAGCTACAAAAAACTCCCAATAGCATCTTACAATACTCTGGGATAACATTTAGTGACCCCGATGGGATTCAAACCCATGACCTTCAGAACCGGAATCTGACACTCTATTCAGCTAAGCTACGGGGCCATAATAAATAATGTAGATGCAAAAGTAAACAATTAATCTGAATAAACAAAATGTGGGACTAAGGATTTTCTCCTTAGCCCCACATTATTATATATATATAGGTATACGATTAGTTTTTCACCACCTTCTGTGATTTACCATTCTTCTTAATAATATAAATACCCTTAGGCAAGTTGTCGATATTGTTGGCAATCTTAACGCCATTCATATTGTATACCCCTTCAGAATAAGAGATACCAGCAACGGTAACACCCTTGATACCTGTCGATTCGCTACCCTCTGCATCAGCCATTACTATATATCCCACACGTGCTGTGAAAGGAGCTGTAGAAGAAACCTTTCCATTATCAGGATCTGTGTCGTCTATCTGCAAGCGTACACGGGTAGAATAATCGCCAGCGCCAGTTGCGCCCTGACGCAATACTGCAAGAACTGGTGTATCCATAGTCTGCAACTGTGTGAAGAATACAGGGTTGGCAAGCTTTGAATTATCGCCATAGTAAACGTCTGTTGTAGAAGCCGCATTCTTGAAAGTGATAGTGGTATCTCTAACAGTTACGATATGTCCGTTGCCATCCAAAACCTGTCCGCGCTCCATAGCAAGATAAGAAACTTGGCAATCGCGGAAGCCTGTAAGACCAACAGCCTGACGCATCAACTTAATCTTGAAGCCTTTGTTGGTAACGTCGAACACACGAGCTGAAACAGGATAAACATTTGTTGCAGTACCATAAGTATGTGGCGAAGCCAAGACTACAGGCACATCCTTGAAAGGCTTTGCAAAAGTGATAACGGCTGTATCCTGACCTGCGTTAGAACTACCCACAGCGAGTCGCTTTTTGGTAAGACCCGACTCATAGCCGAGGGTGCCGATGGTGCCATTACCTGGCTTTACAGCCATAAAATTATATGTTTCAGAAACCTTCATCTCTGCATCTGCAGTCTTTCCTGCAGTCCATGACAAAAGGTCGATACCCAACACGCTGTTCTTTGCTCCCGACACACCCGTTACTGTAGAAAGATGTTCTATCAGCGAAGCCTTTGAATTCTTGTTGGTAACAGAGCTAAACAATACTGCAGGTTTCTCTTCGAAGTTGCCATAGAGATAACCTACCACCTTGTTTTTATCAACTACATTCATGCTACCATACTGCATGTCGCCATTACCAACCTTTGTCGCTACCGACATCGAGTAATTCTCCTCGCCAGAGAAACGCTCCTTGTTGAGATAGTCGACTGTGCGCACACGATAGAGGTATTTTCCACCATCTACAAGGGTGTCGTTGTAAGTATAGTTAGCCTTGGTGTCTTGCAAATCGATGTTGGCAATGGTTGTCCAAGCGCCATTATCGATTTTGCGCTGTAGTTCCATAGTCTTATTGAATTCGCCATTAGGCTCCGACCATGAAAGCTTATATGTTCGCTTTGCAGAATTGAAAGTTCCCTTCAATCCTGATGGTGCGCCCATGCGTGGTCCCTTTGGCACATACTTATTGTATTCGCTCTTGTAGCCTACGCCTGTTTCCATCGTAGCATAGTATTCGCCAGTTGGAGTGAGTGCGCCATCGTTGTAGATCTTAGAATACCATTGTTCGCTATTCCAATAGAAGTAGCGCTCTACATATCCCCAGCTATTCAATTTATCAAGGATGCGCTTAACTACTACAGCATTTTGTGAAACTCGATATGAGTCGTCCCAGCCGCTGGTAAAGACTCCATTTTTATTCCATGATGCTCCCCATACCCATTCGGAAATCCACAATGGGCGGTTGCCATAGTTGGAATACCAGCTACTGAGGTTGTTGAATGAACCTTCTGGCCAATAGCAGTGAACATCCATAATGTCGCAACGCCATCCGCGTGCGTCGATAGAGTCGATAAACTCTCGAAGCCAACCAAGGCTACCATCGTGGGAAGATGGCGAGCAGAGGCGCTTACCTGTTGCCATAAGGTTTTCCCAGTTTGCCAAAACTGTTTCTACGCTCTGTGGGTGGTCGTCGGCAGAGTTGCCAGGCTCGTTGTTTGTCTTCATCATTGGCGAATACTGCTGTTTACCGCAATCTGCTGCAGAAGGCCAGTCTTCGTAGATATGGTTGGCAACAGCCTCGCGGTCGATGCCCATATCTCGACCTGTGCCCCAGTCGTAGCATGACTGAGTGTTAAGGGCTGCGTTAGATTCATTTCCTGTGTCGCTTGCCAAACCAGCCTTGCTACAGTCGTTCCATTTGAAGATACGATATGAGCTAACTCTGTTAGCCATAAGAGAAGGAAGATTCATCTCTAAGTCTGCCTTATCAGCAATAAAGCATCGGCTATAGCCATATCCCTTCTTGCCTGTAGCGAAAGTAACCATATAACCACGCTTGAGCTTAAAGCTTTGTATGCGGTTGTTGAGTTTAGCATCTGTAAGGGTATTCATAAATCCGCCTGTATTCTCAAGTCCGAAGTCGTTTACTGATTCACCCTTGAAATTAGGCTCTGAATAAACTGTCAGCGGCTTTATGTCGGCAGCATAAGGCATGATGATAGCACCACGGTTGTAGATTTTCACCTGGCAGTTTACACCATTTTTTGCAGCTTCGCCATTGATGGTAACGAAACCAAGCTGCTTGAGAGCCAACGAAGGTTTCAGCTTGTCGAACACGAGCACGGCATGATCGGTATTTTTGATGTTTACCGAACCTGATGTCGTGAATGGTGTGTCGGAAGTAATGTGGTAGTCAACGTCGTCGCTAAGGGTTACTGCTTCTGCAACCTGCGATACTGTTTTCACCGTATTGTCGGCAAAGGCTGTCGACAACGACGTAAAAAGAGATAATGTAAGTACAGTTAGATTTTTCATTCTATTTTAGGTTTATAATGTATATTATAAGAACAGTTAGGTTTTAAATAAATAAAAGCTTATCTGCTTGCAAAGGTAATATATTCATCCGAATTACACAATATTAATACATACATTTTTAACTTTTATCATTCAGCAATCATAAAACACGCATATTATTTCCCAAATTGTCACAAACTAAAAGAAATATCTGTCATTTTGCAAAATAAAACACCAAAAACGCTTGCATATCAATAATAAATGATTACCTTTGCAAGCAAATTACAAACACAGACATTAAAAATATGAGCAACATTATTAAACCTATTGGTTACAAACCTCTGCTCGACAGATGTCAGACCGAGCTGGGCATAAAGAAGATAAAGGACTTCTTCCAACAAAACCTTTCGACAGAGCTTAGACTACAACGAGTCACAGCTCCGCTGTTCGTTATGAAGGGTCTGGGTATCAACGACGACTTGAATGGCGTGGAGCGTGCGGTGACGTTTCCTATAAAAGACCTTGGCGACGCTAAGGCTGAGGTGGTACACTCGTTGGCGAAATGGAAACGACTGACTTTGGCTGAATACAAGGTTAAGCCTGGATACGGTATTTATACGGATATGAATGCCATCAGAGCTGACGAGGAGTTGGACAACTTACACTCGCTATATGTGGACCAATGGGACTGGGAGGCTGTTATCAACAAGCAGGATCGCACGATAGTTTTCTTGGAAGATGTAGTGAAGCGCATTTATGCTGCCATTCGCCGCACAGAGTATCTGACGTGCGAGACGTTTCCTGTATTGAAGCCTTTCTTGCCACGAAGCATCCATTTTATTCATGCTGAAGATTTGCTGCAGATGTATCCCGATCTTAGTCCAAAGGAGCGCGAGGATGCTATATGCAAGAAGTATGGTGCCGTGTTCTTGGAGGGTATTGGCGGAAAGCTGTCGAATGGCGAGAAGCACGACGGTAGAGCTCCCGACTATGATGATTGGAACACGATTGCTGAGAATGGCAAGCGTGGACTGAATGGCGATATATTGATTTGGTATCCTGTGCTTGGTCGCTCGTTTGAGCTTAGCTCTATGGGTATTCGTGTAGACAAAGAGAGCTTGTTGGCTCAGCTGAAGATTGAGGGCAAGGAGGATAGAGAAAAGCTCTATTTCCACCAGCAGTTGCTGAACGATAAGTTGCCTTTGAGCATTGGTGGCGGTATTGGCCAGAGCCGATTGTGCATGGTGATGCTGCAAAAAGCACATATCGGTGAGATTCAGGCAAGCATCTGGCCTGAGGATATGAGAAAAGAATGCATGGAAATGGGAATGCCGCTGATATAAAAAGCCTCTCCCCCGACCCCTACAGCCTCACCCCCGACCCCTCCCCAAAAGGGAGGGGAGTGAATAGCCTTTGTGGGGAGAAGCCTCACCCCCAACCCCTCTCCAAAAGAGAGGGGAGTGAATAGTCTTTGAAGGGAAGGGGATTGGCTGATTAGTTAGTTAATAATAAGTGAATATTTTTGTGGGTGAGTCTGCGCCTTTATGGGTAATTACTCCCCTCCCTTTTGGGGAGGGGTCGGGGGTGAGGCTTCTTGAGGCTTTTTCCTTACCCCATTTCCAGATGTAGGGATTCGATGAGGCGCTTGACGCCAGAGTTTGTTTTGATGAGTTCGGCAAGTACTTCGCGCTTGCTTAGTATGGCTTTCACCTCTTCTGCTTTAGCCAAACGGATGGTAAGGGTGAGGTTGCCATTGCCGAGTTCTTTGGCTAAGGTGGCACGGATTCGACCTTTTATCTGTTGCACATCGCTTAGCAACACCTCGTTTTCTACAACCACTTCCACATTTGGGAAGTCGAGGAGTTTTGGTTGTATGTTTTTCATTCTGCTTGCTAACGCCCTCATTTGCTGAGGCATGCGGTTGCACATCATCATCCACTGCAACTGCAAATCATCTTCAGAGAATTGTCTGTTTGCCGTGGTGTCGGTGATGATTTCCTCCTCCTTCACCACAGTATCTTTCTTTCCCATATTGCGGAGAGTGGAGAATGTGATGCCGAGAGAGCTGAGCTTGAGCTTTGGCTGCGATGTCAGAGGTTGGGCTGCCGAAGATGGCTGAGACTGGGCTGCTGGCTGAGCTGCATTGGCAATAGAGGGTTGCTGTTGGGTCGTAGAACGTCGCGACACAACAGTATTATCGGCAGCAGCCACCTGCGAAGCTGCTTGTTGCCGACTTGCCATTATCTTCTTGAACAGGGTTTTTAGTCGCTTAGGGCTACGCCCCGAGCTTGCACCTTCGTCAGCAGGCTGAGTGAGCTGGCAGACCTCTATGAGAGTCAACTCAACGAGCAATCGCTTGTTTGAGCTCTGCTTATAGTTTACATCGCATTGATTGAGTATCTTCAGCGCATTATATAAAAAAGGTGTATTACACTTCTGTGCCTGCTGCTCAAACTTCTGTCGCTGCGTGTCGCTTGTTTCAAGTAGCTTGAGGGTTTCGGGATTCTTTGCCATGAGCACATTTCTGATATGGCTTGCCAAGCCCGAAACGAGGTTGGCAGCATCAAAACCTTTTGCCAACACGCTATCCAAGAGCAACATCACCTCCGACACCTTGTTTTCCAATGCGTAGTCTACGATATTGAAATAGTTGTCGGCATCGAGCACGTTGAGATCTTCGATAACCTTCTGGTAGGTGATATTGCCCTGACAGAAGCTTGCTGCCTGGTCGAAGATGGAGAGAGCATCGCGCATACCTCCGTCTGCCTTTTCGGCTATCAGCGCCAATGCCTGTTCTTCATAGGTGATGCCTTCTTTTTCAGCCACCATCTTCAAGTGGTTGATGGTGCCTTGCACGGTCATACGCTCGAAGTCGTAGATTTGGCAACGCGAGAGGATGGTTGGCAATATCTTGTGTTTCTCGGTAGTGGCAAGTATAAAGATGACATGAGCTGGTGGCTCCTCAAGAGTTTTGAGGAACGAATTGAATGCCGCCTGCGAGAGCATGTGGACCTCGTCGATGATAAACACCTTGTATTTACCCACCTGTGGTGGAATGCGAGTTTGATCCATGAGGGTTTTGATCTGCTCCACGCCATTGTTGCTGGCAGCATCGAGCTCAAAGATGTTGTAAGAGCGCTGCTCATTGAAAGCCTTGCAGCTTTCGCACTCGCCACAAGCATCGCCATCGGCAGTAGGATGCATGCAGTTGATGACTTTAGCAAATATTCGTGCACAAGTGGTCTTACCCACTCCTCGTGGTCCACAGAACAAATAGGCGTGTGCCAATTTGCCGCTAAGCACAGCATTCTTCAATGTTGTGGTCAGCGCCTTTTGTCCCACCACAGAGTCGAAGGACATAGGACGGTATTTGCGTGCCGAGACTATATAGTCGTTCATATAAAAGATGATGAAATATTTTAGTTCAAAAATCCACTTGTCGTGGCGTTGTTTTATTTTCAAGTGCAAACTTACACAAAATATTTCATTTATCCTTGCCTTTATCAAGTTTTTCTGATTATATAAGCAATATCAGTACATATTTTTCATGTGTACGCCAACAATCAAGAGAAACAATAGAAGCGCATAGTTTTTTAATTCTATTACACCAGTTAACACAAATTAAATAATTAATCGAAATTCCCTATATTATGTTAACAAAGAATAATTATTTGGTTAAATATAAATAAAATATAGTGGAATTTGCAAATAACTTTTTATTTTTGCGGTTGAAATATTACAAAGGATAAATGTAGCTAACCGACAAACATGTCATCAACGCAAACATTAAGCCTTTAAGAAAACAACTACGTTGAGTCTATCAGAATAATATTACTACAAAATAGAAATTCACTCAGACCCAATAATAATAATACTCTTAAGCATTTGTAAATATAGTGAAGTCAATAAGATTAATATATTTATCACTATTCTTAATATCAGCAATCTCTCTGAGAGCGCAGATTATGGACACAGGTCATAAGGTTGATACCTTGTCAACAAGACAAAGAATCGCCCTTAGGACTAATGCGTTTGAATGATTGTGCTTGACTCCAAACATCGGTGTTGAATACGACTTGACAAAGTTCAACTATGGTCGTTGGACTCTGACGTTTGATGCTCGATGCAATTGGAATGCCTCTCATACTTATAAGCCAGGCTTAGTATACAACCTAAGTGGCGCTCGCATTGGCGTGAAATATTATTATCGCATGCACAAAACTGGTAAGGGAGACTCTTATCCACAACAACCAACAAACTTCTTCAAAAAACTCATCTCAAACATTACGCCTGATCCTAAGCACCCTACTGTGGCATTCTACAGAGGCGCTTACATCGCATACAACAAATATTCTATTATGTTGGGCTCTGAAGGCAAACAGGGCTCTGCCATAACTGCTGGTTTTACATGGGGTTTCACCAAACCGCTGTATAGCTTCCACAATGGCAACACCATCGACTTCGAGGCTGGCATCTCTGCTGGTTTCGCTTATGCCGATATGAAGAAATATGTGCTTGAGCGCGAAAGCAACTGCTATCGCATCACAGAAACAAAACCTATGGCTTTTCAGCCTATCCCTGTGATAAGCGATTTGCGCCTGGGCTTTATATATAGAATAGGTGACTACCCTTCGACTAAGAAATATCGCTGGAGATACGACTGCGACCTTGCTTACCAGCAGAAGATGGACGATTGGATGACTGCTGAGAAGAATCGTCGCGACTCTATCGCCAATGCTCGAAAGGATCATGGCTCTATCTACGAGGAGTTTATGGAAATATACAATGCAGAACTCAAGCGCTTTGCTGAGGAAGAAACTAAGACTGCTGCCGACAATGCTATTAAGGAAAAGGCTGCTAAGGCTGCCGCTACTGCTAAGGCTGCCGACCTAAAGGCAAGCAAGAAACAGAAGAAGGACGAAGCTAAAGAGGCTGCAAAAGAAGACAAGAAAAAGAAAGCTGACAAGAAAAAAGGTCAGAAAGAAAATATAAAGGAGGAGGAAAAACCTGCTGAGCAATCAGAGGCTGCTCCTGCTGAGAATGCGGAAAGCAAGGAGGCGCCTGCTGAAAGCAATGCGAGTGAAGACAACCATGAGAATGAAAACAACAATCAAAATTAGGAGGTGACGGAAATGAAAAACTCATTGATTTTTACAGCCTGTGCACTTTCGATGTCGTTGTCATTGTTGTCATCGTGCACCGACGTAGAGCTTTGCTCTGATGCGGAGCATCCACACACCACCCCTGTGGTGTTCGACTACGATTGGTCTGAGGCTCACGAACAGTCAGACTCTATGTATGTCATTGCCTATAGGGTGATAAAGTGCAAATACTACTCTATGGCGGTGAATTCCACCGACCATCTTGGCCGTTTCATCTATGGTGCTCCTGCCGAGCCTACAACTCCCGACACCCCAGAAGAACCAAGCGAGCCTGATACCCCTGAAGCTCCAGATACCCCAAGCGAAGGCGGTGCATCGCCTACTGAGCCAGAAGTGCCTGCATCAGCAAAGCGAGCACCAGAATCGGCTACTCAGGGACGCAGAATATTCCCTCTGAACAAAGGCGAATATAAGTTCTTCACATTTGCTCTCGACGACACTGAGCTGAAATATAATAATGTGGACGACTTCATGAACGGAAAGACTGAGAGTTCACGCATCTCGGACATATATCTGGAATACAAGGTATACAAGAAGGGTGACCCTAACTTGAAGTCAAGAATAAAAAACTGGGACGACTACAATCCTTACGCTGGATATATACAGAGCAACGTACGCCCAGTATACTTTGACTCTATTCCGCTGCGCAACATAGATGGCAAGGCTGAACACATAGCGAAGTTTACGCCTCGCAACCTGTCGCAGAATATCGATGTATACTTCGACATTTCAAAGGATGTAACCACACGCGGATTTGTGGTTGACTCTGTGGAGGCTGAGATTTCGGGTATTCCTTTGGCAATAAGCATTGGCAACGGATATATCGATATCAGAAAAACTTCGAAGATGCTCTTCGACATGGAGCTACAAAACAAGGATGGCAACGTGGTTGAGGATACCGAAGACAACACCTCGCTTGTGGCTCATGCCAATATCGATGTGACAGGTATCGTGAAGAGTGCCACTCCTAATGAGCGCACTGGTCCTGGCATCATGCAGGTGATAATATATACCCACGCTTTCAACGACGAGGGCGTGAAGAGAATAAAGCGCATACAGGGCAAGATAAACATATTCAACGCTCTTGAGGAAGCTAACCTCATAGAGATTGTGAACATGGGAAAGGATGCCCGCCGACGTTCTGAACACGGAGTGCTGAACATAAAAACCGACCTTGTGTTGAAAGGCGAACAGATTGTAGATACTCCTAACGACGACAACGGTATAGACCAATGGACAGGATGCGAAGACATCTTTGTAGACATCTAATCCATTATATGCGCGAAACAAATATAGAAAACAAGATATCGAAATATATGTCAATAATGAAATTGAAATCCACAAGACGGTTTGTGCGTCCTGCTCTCTCGGCTGCAACGATGATGCTGCTGGCTGCCTGTAGCCAATCGTATCCGGGACTGGAATATGAATTTCCAGACAATGAGATTGGCAACACGGAGACCTATAATAAGACACCAATCATGATGTTTGTCAACGAGCAAAACTTCTTCTCGATAACGGCAACTCGTGGTATGGGCGCCTTCGAGAACGATGGCATCAACCAAGGTGTTTCGCAAATACAGAAGCAAAAGGCCACTCTCTATGTGTATAGCTTCAGAAATGGTCAGGATCAGCAAGGCCCTCTGACTTCGGCTGCCGACCTCACAAAGACAAGATATGCACAGGGCAAAACTCACGACGAAGACAATGAAAGCTGTCTTTTGGATGGTCCTGACTACAACCACGGTATGCCTGTGAAGCTAAACACTGAACCTGGAGGTATGCTTGTGCCACAGTGGACAGAAGATTCCCTATTCTATAGCTCGCGCTATCAGGATGTGGGCTACAACTTCTTCTGCTATCATATCGACGACTGCCCTACCAGCGTGCAGCGTAACAACGACCGCATAGTATGCACATGCACCGTGGATGGCACTCAGGATGTGCTCTATGGCTATGCGCCTAAGCTCGACCTCGCTTATCTGAACGAAAACTATAGCAATCTAAACCTTTCTGACGAAGAGAAGGCTAAGATTGTGAATGCCAATGGCTACAGCACCTATGCTGCCCACCGCGACATTCATCCAGAGATAGACCTCGACCACGCTATGGCTCGCTTCATTTTCCAGGCTTTCCCTGGCGACGAGAATGCCAACAACATAAAGATAAAGCATGTGAAGATGTTAGCGCCAAAGCAATGCCAGCTTACTGTGGCTGCAAGAACTACCGAAGATACAGGAGTGAAATTCTTAGACGAAAAGGATTGGATGACTCTTATGTCGTGGGATGCAGAGCAGGTAAAGATGGTGGATATGGCTGAGGCTACTGTGGTGTTTAGCCCAGAGATGAAATACCAACCATGGTATGAGCGCGCACACGTAGACCTTGGCAGCAGCCTTCTGCTTGCTCCTGCCGAAGAATATAAGCTGATATTGGAATACGAACAGTATATCTTCACGAATGGTCAATGGCAATGGAAACCTCTGACATCGGAGTATACTATCACAGCTCCAAAGAACGAGAAGTACAACCTTGACACGGCTACAGGTACATTCAAATTCTTGCCGGGCTTCCAGTATACAGTGAAGATAGCTGTCTATGGTTTGTCGCCTATCAAGGTAACAGCCAACATCTCTAACTGGAAAGAGGGTGGCGACATCTTTATCAATCCAGACGATGCCGACAACATAGGCTTAGACAACTAAGAACGGAGAACAAATCTATATTTTTATCTTAACATATTGTTTAACAATTAATTTTTATCTATTATGAAAAAATTATTTTTGATGGGAGCAGTAGCTTCTCTCGGCTTGCTCGCAAGCTGTTCGTCAGACGATGATTTGTCAACTGGTGGCAATGGTAAGGACGGCCTTCAGAAGATTAAGATTGGCATGGGCGTACAGGCTAATGTTGCTACAAGAGGTACTGGTACTGTTGGTGCTGTTGGTGAAAAAGAGAACACATGGGCTAAGCAGACTGTAAATGTCTATATGCTCAACAAGGGTACTCTTGATCTCGCTATGTTTGGTACTACTGATCCTAAACCTATTTATGACAACACTGTTTTGACAACTCCTGCAGACAATGCTTCTGGTATTGCTTCTGAGTTGGACGAAAATGGTGTAGCACAGTACAAGTATTATCCTACAACAAACACAGCTTTCGACTTCTGGGGCTATCGTTTGGACGATGCTAATATAGCTACAGGTATTGAAGATCAGGAAGGTACAGATAGCAAGGTTGCAGTAACAAGCGGTCAGTTTGTTCCTTACACAAGTGGCGACAGCTTGCTTATCGGTTTCAAGATTGATGGTACACAGGACATCATGGCTGGTAAGGCTGTTCCTACAGAAGAGGAAATCACAAAGTGTGGTGGTGAGAATAATATCTACTCAGCATTTGCTGCTCGTAGAGAAGTTCAGCCAAACATCAAGTTTGAACACCTTTTGTCACGCCTCAACTTCCAGGTTTTGGATGGTAAAAAGACTGAAACAACAGATCCTGACAAAGCTGTAAAGGTAACAGGTATTACAGTTAAGTCAAAGGCTACAGGTAAGCTTGTTATTGCTTACAAGGGTGAAGCTGCTTTCGAAAACGTGTCTGATCAGCTCATCGTTGACAAGGATGCAGACACTGAGAAAGACGCAGCTTTATTGAAAGAGCTCGAGGTTAAGCAGCGTGCAGATGGAGCACCTTTGACACAAAACCTCGAAGCCTTGGAGCCTGTTACTCCAAAGTGGAACAATGGTATGGCTATGGCTACACAGGTTGGTGAGGCTCTTCTCGCAATTCCTGCAGACAAGTATGAAATCACTATCAACCTCAAGCAGAAAGTACAGGTTAAGGGTGATAAGCTCAACCCTCAAGAGGGCGACTTTGAGGAAAAGCCATACACATATACTGCAGACCTTAAGAACACCGTTAACCCAGAGAAGGGTTTTGAGCCAGGCTACTCATACAATGTTACTATCACAGTATACGGTTTGAGCGAAATCGTAATTACTACAACTCTTACTCCTTGGAAGGATGGTGGCAACATCGAGATGAATCCTGAGGATGAGACCTTCGGTGCAACTACTGCAAACAACGCTTACGAGTGGGCAGATATTGCAGATCCAACAGGTGCTACTGTAGAGCCTACTATAGAGCCAATTACATACGCTTCTGTGGAAGAACTCAAGGCAGCAGTTGCTGCAAACGCTTCTAACAGCGGTAAGATCTACAAGGTAGGTTCTACTGAAACTGGTTGGACATACTACCAGTGCAAGGTTAAGGCTACAACTCCTGCTCCTACAGTAAAATACGAGTTCGATACATACGAATTCCAAGAGGGTGACATTGTAGAGGCTGGTGAGTTCGCAGGCCTCGATGTTCTTAAAGCTGCAGTTACAGCAAGCGAAACAACAGAGGGCAAGATCTACAAGGTAGGTACAGGCGACCCTTACACATACTACAAGGTTACAAAGCACACTTCTGGTGAGTAATCTGTTATTAGAAACAAACTTTATATGAACAAATAGGTGGGCTGCTACAGCCCACCTATACGACCCCTCTAAAAAAAAATACTTTCACGTATTAAAATATGAAGAAACTCTTTTTTATTCCATGTATCATCGGAGCTTCACTGTTGGCTTCTTGTTCATCAGAAAGTGAACTTGCAGACAATGGCGCTTCTGACGCTTTGACATCTACCCAGTGGAGTCACCAGATTGCCAACAGCAATGTGGAGATTAAGTTTGGTAGCAAAATCAAAGGCACCAGAGCTATTGTAGAGAGCGATGATCAGCAGAATTTCACATTAACCAACATGGGTCTTTTCTGCTTGGCTATTGCAAAGAATAATATTAACCCAAATGAAGCCAACATCGACTATACACAGGGTTCTGCAGGATATAAATATTCTGTATGGGTAGACAATGCTGAAGTTAAGACTGAAAAGGACGCTGGTAACAACAAAACCATCTTAACATGGGCTGATGGCAAGAAGCATTACTATCCTACAGGCAACTGGCATAAGTATGCTTTCTATGGCTACTATCCAAAGCAGGATGCTGCAAACATTATCTACGACAAAAAGAGCGTTAGCGTAATGTTTGAAGACCTTGATGGTACTACCGACATCATCTATGGTAAAGCTGAGGATTTGAACACTCCTTACGCATATAGTGCATACTATTTCCGTCAGGAGGGTAACGAAGATAAGGTGCCTACCGTAGCCTTTGCGCACAAGTTGATGCGCCTCACCTTTGCTATCAAGCCAGGTGGAAAAGACAAAGAGGCTGCAAAGACTATGGGTGTAACAAAGGTTGAGGTTGTTAAGGTTCCTACTAAGGGTACTCTTACCCTTGCCGACAAAGATGCACCTGCTAACGCAGGTTATATCAACTTTGATTGGAACACTACAGCAGACTTGGCCTTACATGCTAAAACTGATGCTACTGGTACAGGCGAAGGTCTTGAGCCAGAGTTTACAGCTTACGATGCTACCAATGAGACCAAAGCATGCTGGGTAAAGGACAATGAGGTTAATATCGGTCAAGGCATTATGATTCCTGTGCCTGATTACGAAACAAATCCTGACTACAAGTATCAGCTTAAGATTACTCTTATAAACAAAGATGGTCAGGTGTTTGAACCAGAATATCCTATGGACTTGAATACTAATGGCAATGAATTTGCTGCTGGTACTTCTTACAAAGTTACTATGACTATCAACGGTCCTAAGGAGATTCAGCTTAATGCTACTTTGGAAAAATGGAAAGAGGACAACACCACTATCGGTGGTATTATACTCTAATCCATTAGACATACCAATTCATACTGACAGTGGCAACAATATTGCCACTGTCGGTATTTCTAAACAAAAAGAAGAACATAACGATAAGCAATGAAACATTCACTGCACATATTATATAAGTCAGCATTAGTCATTATCCTAAGCATTATGGGCATCGAAAAAATGGATGCACAGATGATTGCTGTGAGGAATAATGTCGTTTACGATGCTACAATGTCTCCCAACATAGGCTTCGAACTGGTTGTTGGCGAGAGGAAAACAATATCTATCGACTTTATGGGCAACTATAAACCCTTGGGCAAGGATATGAAGATGATGTTCCTACAGCCTGAGTTTAGATATTATTTTTCTGGTCGTCCGATGTTCAAGCACTTCGTGGGCTTGGGACTCATTGGCGGTGGCTACGACATAACCTGGAAAGGAAAGGTGTATGACGGTATGGCATTAGGAATGGGAATGACTTTCGGATATGTGAAGAAGATAACAAGCAGATTCAACATTGACTTTCATGCCGGATTTGGTGTGATAGGATACAAACAAAAGGAATATTACGAAGGCGACCACTTCGATCAAGACTATATGGAGGGCAACGAACGAACCAATGCTTCGGGCTATACGCTGCTGCCTACAAATATAGGTGTGTCGGTACATTATATTCTGAAATAACAAACGCGACAGGACTATGAAACATATTTTGCTTTTACTTTTTGGTTTGCTACCATTGGGAATGCTGGCACAGGAGGAAAATTCTGTGACGGAAGATTTCCGTGTGACTTGCCGTGCATACTCTGTAGACGGTATGAAGCCTAAGCCTGGCACTCCACTGAGAGCCGACGCCAAAAAGACTGCTGTAAGAGCATGGTATGCTTGTGTGCCTGCAGATATGGCATATCGCATTAAAGATGAGTTTAAGCGAATAAACAAAAACGACGAAAAGGCTGTAGAAAACTTCAAAAAACAAAAGGGATTGAGAGTTCGCCCTAATGGTGTGTTTGGTCAGCGCTCACGAGTGGGCTTCGCCATTCTCTGTTTGCATGAGGATGCAGAAAACGGTATCGAGGTTTTCGAAATTAAGCCAGGACAAACTAACTTCGAGTCGTTGGAATATTCTAACGCTATTGGAGTGGTGAACGTAAATGCAAAAAACAAGGTGAAGGGACGTGTGATGGGTCTCGACACTGGTGATGGCAACGAGGTGTTTACTATCTCGATGCCTCTAAACAAAGGATATTTCACTGACAACAGCCGACTGATATTGCAATGCGATGCTATGGACTGCCAAACTGAGGATACAATAGACTATTGTACGCCCGTGGTGTTTGAAGGTCCTGAATATCATGAACTGCAAGATAGAAGAAAAGACTACGACTATTTTCATAAAGACTCTTTGGCGGTGGCTTACAAAGGTAGCTATGCCGAACTCGACAGCACATCGGATGGTCAGATGCTGATAAATACTCGTATAGTATATCGCAAACCAGACCGCAATAAAGATTATCGTGGCGACTGGGCTTACTCTATTGAAGATTATAACCGCCCTTTGACAAGCGGATTCTTTGGTGGCACATGTCTGAAGCTTAGACCTTTTAAGTTTTTGAACTTCCAGGCTGCTATTCCAGAGATGGAACTATCGCCAGAGTTTCAGGAAACAGCGGAAATAAACACTCACGACGTAAGCACAAAGCTCGACTTGAGATTTGTTACTGGTAAGTCGATATTGAAGGACGACTCGCTGAACTATGTGAACCGCGACAACTTGATTAAGGAGCTTCGCTCGTATGGCGACCGACTGGTATCACCAAAGATTATCGGTGGTGCTTCGCCTGATGGTTCGCTGGCAAAGAACATACAGTTGGCGAAGGAGAGAGCTGGTGTGGCACGAAACATGATAGTAAACTATCTGCCTCGTCGACAACAGTTGAGTAGCGACTATAAGGTTTACACATGGAGCGATGTGGCTGACTCATTGGAAAACCGCGGAATGAAGGCTCAAGCCAACGAGATTAGAGGCATCATAGAAAGCATAGGCGAAAAGAATGATGTGGCGCTATTCCGCACAATTCAGAAATTGCCATATTATGGTTCAGACACCATACAGACAATATTGACAAACCAGCGAATGATGCAATGCTCGTATAGCTACATCATTGAGCGAGTGTTTACTTCGGAAGAGGTGGTGGACGAATGGCACAACAACAAGAGAGACTACTTGCAGGGCAAGAAGCACTTCTCGAGTGGTGACTTCTACAACCTGTTCAGCAACATTCAAGACAGCACAGATGTAGACTCTATCACCATCCTTGCCTACAAGGAGCTGAAGAAAAACCCAACTTGGTTTGTTGACCGATTGTCGCCATACATCTTAAACCAGATGCAACGTCTGCAACAGCGACTCGGCATGGCTGACACACTGATGCTGAAGCCATATCTGCGTACTGACCCAAGCGACAGTATCGGTATTGAGGTGTTTAAGAACTTTGAAGGTATTCCTGTAAAGCTCAACCGCCGCGACTTGCTGCTGACACAAGCTATGTCGTATTATCAGATGCAGAAGTTTAGCGACGCTCTGTCTATATTTGAATGGCTGAAGTCGGAAAACAAGACTCTGCCTGGAATGGAGCGCTTGGAGAACTTTATGAACATACGTAGCCTATACGGTAAGGAGCTGACTGCTGAGCAGGAGGTGAAGCTGAAAAGAGCTAAAGACTATGTGCTCAGTCTGAGCGATGAAAACAAGGCTATACTATATACTGAGATACCAGAATGGTCGACTCCGCAAGAGGCAGAAGACTATGTAGACCTGTTAGACGACAACAACCCTAAGAAATGGTATCTGAAGGGTATACTATGGTCGAGAAAAGCCAACGAAGCTCAGCCTAACCTACAGGAATATGAGGACACTACGGCTGCTGTGGCAGACTCATTGGCTGTAGACGACAACTTAGGCATGTATGACATGGGCGATGACTTTGATGTAGATAATAAAGAGGTTAGACACTATCTTGCATATTTCCATCATTGCTTCAAAATGCAACCTGAATATCTAAAGCTCTACTACAGAGACGGACAGATAGGCGACGAACTTCGCAAGAAATATAAATACTTGAGAAAAGATGTACCTGAGTATGAGCGCTTGTTTAAACTCCTAAAACGTCGCGATGACAAACGCCGCATTGAGGTGATGCACGAACTTGGTATTATTGAAGACGAAGTGGCTGACGAACCTGCTGCAACAGACAGCAATGCCACAACTCAGGAAGCAACAACTGAGAACTCTCAGAATGCTGCCGACGACAACAAGAACGCAAACCAGGAAAACAAATAGAAATATATATGAACCAAAAGATAATAAAACGTTTAGCTTCTTGCGCCATCCTCTTTATGGTGGGTAGCACTGCTGAAGCTCGCAGCGGAATGGTACCAAGCTACTTGACACAGGTGCCAGATACCATTCCTTATGGTTTCTTTGAAGATGAAAGAGAGGCCCGCGACTCTTCGCAGTTTACCCGAAAGAATGAGGCAAGAGACAAGGGAGCACGTAGCGCCATGGAATATGTGATGGACAAGAGATACATAAACCAAGGCGAATCGTTTAAGAAGAATTGGTATGACCACTTGTTCTTCGATGCGGGCTATGGCTTCGAACAGCTCAGTGCTCCTGTAAGCAGCTATAAGTTTAAGCCTCTATCTAAAATCCGTATTGGTGTGGGCAATCAGTTTGATAAGCTCAATAGCGCACGCCTATCGTTTAATGGCGGATGGGGATATCTGCATGGCACTAACTCGCTTTTTAAGACTTTCGGCGTTAATGCCGACTATATGTATAGTCTGTCGTCGTATTTCTATGGCTACAATCCTTCGCGTCTGCTCAATGTATCAGCAATAGCTGGTGTGGGATTCAGAATGTCGGAACTGGGAGATAAGAGAAAGGGATCGGCTCTGGATGTGCATGTGGGAGTGCAAGGAAAATTCTATACTGGTCCGCACGGATATATTGCCATAGAACCATATTTGGGTATCGGTAGCGACGCTATGGACTTGAGCGAGACAAGAAACTGGAGAAAGAATGATATGTACTATGGTGTGAACTTCTCGTACATATATTATATTAAGAACAACTTGTCGCGTGAGAGTAGATTCCGTATATTGAAGTCGTTTGAGAATACTAATTATATGCTTAACGACTCTACCCCATCGCGCTGGGCACAACCTTGGTTTGTGGAAGTTTCGAACGGCTTGTGTTTGTCGAAGTCGCCAAGAGTAAGCCTTATGGACTCTAAGGGATTGGAGACAACAATATCTGTAGGCAAGTGGTTCTCGCCTGTGATAGGTTTGCGACTAACAGGCTCTGCACGTCAGACAACATGGATGAAAGACGTGATGAAGAGCAGCACTGCATATAAACCAGAATATCTTACCAACCGCCATAACATATACTTCGGCGGACGACTGGAGGCGATGTTTAATCCTTTCGGATTTAAGAAAGACTTCGACTGGAACGACAGATTCGGTATGTATATCGTGGGTGGTGGCGAACTGGGATGGATAATAAAGAATAATGAGCAACGACTGAGCTGCCACTCTGAGTCGTATACCGCAGGTGTAAACCTATGGGCACGATTGGGGCAGGGCTTGTCGGTATTCGTAGAACCTCGCTATGCCTTTACAGAGTATTATATCCCCTACTCTAACTATGATGCCAACAAGGTGTATTCTGACGACTATTTCACCATCAACATTGGTTTGAGATTGCAAAACCATGGCATAAAGAACTATAAGCCTTCGGGCGAAAGCACAGACTTGGCAGGTAGGCTGTCGGTAGGTGTGGGTGGAGGTATGAACTTCTTTATCACTAAACAAAACAACAACGATAAGGCTAAGATAAACTACAATGGTAGAGCTTTCGTAGACTATAAACTAAACAGCATTTCGTCGGTGGAGGCAGCTTTCGAGTATGTGTCGATATCTAACAGCCTAAGAGGCTACTACTGGGATTGCAACAACGAATATCCTGACAACGACTACTTGAGAGTGAAGAAGAATGGACTTATGGACTATAAGTACAACTATGGCTTCATATCAGCAAACTATGTTGCCAACCTCACAGAATTGCTCTATGGTCCAAGCAAGGAAGGAAGAATGTTTGAATTCGACGCCTTTGCTGGTCCTGCATTCGCACTGGCTATGTCAAGCAACGTGAAGTTGACAGCTGCTGAACGTCTGCAAGAAAACCATTTTATTGAACCTATATCCAAAGGCAACAGCGAATCTTTTGTAACCTTTAATGCAGGTGTGAGACTTAGAGCTAACTTCACTAAGAATATCTCGGCATGGTTTACACCTACATTCTACTGGATGGGGACAAAAGAACTGGAAGGTATAGACTTCATGAAAGTGAAATATGTAGAGACTCTGAATCTTGGTGTGCAATATAATTTTTAAGTTACTATGAACAAGACTAATGTTTTCAAGACTCTGCTAATATCGGCAGCAGCTGTGCTCACATCGATGTGGGCTACTCCTGCCTATGCACAGAAATATTCTAAGGCTGTGGAAACAAAAGCTACGATAGCTGCTGTGGATACTATAATCCGTAAGCACCTAATCGAACGCAAGGGGGTTGTCAACGCTTTTGTGGAAGAAATATGGAACAAGGATAATAAGAATGCAGAATTGGCTGTGGGCATAGCTAAAGCATATTACCACTACTACAAGATTCCTAACAATCCGTATTGGAACTATTATTCGTTAGATACTCTACACGCATACAAATATATAGAGCGAGCTATTGAGGCTGATCCTAAATATATGCCTGCCTATATTCGTGGAGGAGAGATGCAGATTGTGGATAACGACCCTGAACGCAATGATACGGCAAAGGCACTGCAATGGTATGAGCGTGGAATAAAGGCTAACCCTGCGGCACCTGATTGCTATATTGAATATGCCAAGACTCTGCTCGAACATAGAGACACAGTAAACTCGCTGAATAAAATGAAAGAGATAAACGGCGTGGTTCCTTCCTACCCTGCTAATCTTGCCATGGCAAGAATATGTAAGAAAGTGTATAAGGAATGGACTGACAACGATATTCCATTTCCCGGCGGATATGCTAAATGGTCGGCTTTCCAAAGAAATCTATATGAACAGACTGATGTGCAAAATATGGATAGCATCGACTACTTCGACTTTGCCTTCTCACTATTCGAAAATGGAGAATATGATAGAGCATACGACTTGGCTAAAGGCGGTATGGAGAAATTTCCTAATAACGTCAACATCCTGAAGGTTGCACTTTATTCAAGTACACAGGGTAAGAAATATGATGAAGCTATAGCTTTGGCAAACAAACTGTTCAGCATTAGCGACACCATTCGATTCCACTCGCTCGACTATACTAATGCGGCTACAGCATACCAGAAGAAAAACAATCTGAAGAAGGCTGCAGAGATGTATCATAAGGCTTATGATATATGGGCTGAAAACTTGAAAAACAATGTGCCTGGTACTAAGTTTGGTGAGGGTAACCAATATATGCGTACTATCATCAACATGTATGCCGACGCAGGACTATACGAGGATGCCATAGCTGAGAATAAGAAATGGATAGAAATGGCAAAAGCAGATAATAAGTTGTCGGTGGTGCACTACAACTCTTTGGCTAAGCTATATTCAGATTTCGCTCTTGAAAGCTTTGGCGAAGAAAAGACTAAACTCTTTATGGCTGCCGACTCTGCTTTCGAACAGGTGGGTATAATATCTGAAGAAAACAGAATGTACTCATACTATCAGCGCTGGAAGCTTGCGGTATCGGAACTTGACTCTGTGACAGGAAACAATAATGGATACCTGATGGCAACAAAGATAGAAAATACTTTCGAAAAGTTTGGCGAAGAGGATAAATTTGATGCTGCTAACATGTCGATATATCAAGCAGCTTGCGACTATCTACGTAGCTACTATATCCAAACTGGAGCGAAAGGCAAAAACTATTGTGCTTCTGCTATAGCGAAATGTAAGAGCTATTGTCACAAGATATTGGCTATAAACCCAGAGGATTCTAAATCAAAGAAGCTACTCGAGATATTCAACAAGATGAAGAACCTTGCTCGATGCTGATGATAAACAGATATAAAAAAA
>OCHM01000140.1_pt1 | contig 56999 bp, 73 predicted proteins | sample 1538901 | NCBI WGS metagenome assembly OCHM01 (sample SAMN04571734, study PRJEB22368) | human gut metagenome | biome: human gut; material: stool | host: Homo sapiens | place: Luxembourg | collected 2012-11-08 | reverse complement strand
GTAGCGAAACCACAAAATCTGTTAAAGCCTAACCACACAAACGTTAGAGCGCATAACACAACTTTTGGGGGACACCCTAAAAATGAGCACCTCAACGTAGCGAAAGTACGTCGTCGGTGCTCATTTTTTAATTTCTCTTTTGAATTGCGAACAAAAAAGGCTATCTGATAAAATTTATACGGATTTTCTCTGTAATTTTCTTTACAATATTGCCTGATATGCGATAAAATATATGCATGAAAAAATGAAGGGGTGCTTATATGTCTAAGTTTGTTAAACTGTCTGAGGAAGCCTATAAGTTTGAGGGCAAGCTGTCTTTGAGCTCGGCTATTCCTTTAGGTCTGCAGCATGTTTTGGCTATGTTTGTCGGCAATCTTACACCGGTTCTGATTATTGGCGGTGCTTGCGGTATTGTCGGCGGTGCCGGTTTTGAACAGCTGCAGGTTGTTTTGATTCAGAATGCGATGATTGTTGCAGGTCTGGTAACTCTGCTGCAATTATATTCCGTTGGTCCCTGCGGCGGCAAGGTGCCTATTATCATGGGTACAAGCTCCGGCTTTATCGGTGTATTTGCCGGTATTGTTGCAACCTTGGGCAGCGGTGTTGTCGCCTATGGCGCTATTATGGGTGCCTCGATTATCGGCGGCGTTTTTGAAGCAGTGCTTGGTCTTGTGCTCAAGCGCATCCGTCGCTTTTTCCCGCCTGTTGTCTGCGGTACCGTTGTACTGTCTATCGGCCTGTCGCTGATTTCCGTAGGTATCAATTCCTTTGGCGGCGGCTTTAAGACTAAGGACTTCGGTTCTATCGAAAACCTGCTGCTTGGCTTGTTTGTACTTTGTGTTATTCTTTTCTTCAAGCATGGCACTAAGGGCTTTTTGAGCTCTTCTTCCATTCTGCTTGGTATTATCGCCGGCTATATCGCTGCGATTTTCATGGGCTTTGTGCTGCCTACAACCGCAGTTACGCCTGACGGAGTGGAATACACCAAATCCTGGGTACTCCATTGGGATAAGGTAGCGAACGCTTCCTGGTTCGCTGTGCCTCAGTTAATGCCGGTTGATATCGTGTTTGATATGCGTGCTATTATGCCGGTATTGATTATGTTTGTTGTTACCGCAGTTGAAACTGTCGGTGATATTTCCGCCGTTGTTGAAAGCGGTCTGAACCGTGAAGCTACGGACAAGGAATTGTCCGGCGGCGTTATTTGTGACGGCATTGGCTCTGCTATTGCTGCTGTCTTCGGCGTACTGCCCAATACTTCCTTCTCTCAGAATGTAGGTCTGGTTGCTATGACGAAGATTGTTAACCGTTTTGCTTTGGCAACCGGTGCTGTATTTTTGATTCTCTGCGGCCTGATTCCTAAGCTGGGCGCTTTGGTTTCTATTATGCCGCAATCCGTTCTGGGCGGCGCTGCTGTAATGATGTTCTCCTCGATTGTTGTCAGCGGTATTCAGCTGGTTACTAAAGAGAAGCTTAACCCGCGCAGCCTGACGATTATTTCCGTTGCTTTAGGCGTTGGCTACGGCATGGGCGCTACACCCGGCATCCTGGCACACTGCCCGGAGGCTATGCGCATGATGTTCGGTGAATCCGGTATCGTTCCGGCAGCCTTTGTAGCAATTCTGCTGAATATTATTCTGAATAGGGGCGAAGACGCTCAAGCTTAGTTTTATCCTGCTGTGTATCGATATCCAGCAGCTCGTTGATATCCTGAACCGGTACTTTTACTACTAGTTCAGGATATTTTTTTGTTAATACGGAACCGCCTTTGTCCTGCGGCAGCTGTTGCAGTTCATCAGCAAATTTTGCAGGGAAGATGATGGGGTTGCCGGGAGTTTCTTCGTAATACAGGCGATGAATTTTTTGCGGCTGAGCTAAAAAGCTTTCAGCAAGGCGGATAAGTGTTGTCTGCTGTAAAAGCGGTTGGTCGCCAACGGCAAAAAGCAGGCCTGTGGCCTGAGGCAGGTGCTGTAGCATATAAGCAGTGCCTAAACGCACTGTGTCGCTCAGATAGGGCTTATCGTGGAGCAGGCAGGGGATTTGCTGCTGCGCGCAGATTTCCGCAACCTCCTTGTGGCGTGTGACAACGATGCGCTTGGCGAAAAGTCCTTGGCTGATATCAAGGATGTGCTGCAGCATGGGCGCTCCGTCGATGGCTGTCAGCAGCTTGTTGGCGCCGAAGCGGCGGCCTACGCCGGACGCCAGGATGATGCAGGCTATTTTAGAATATTTTACGTTCATAAATTTACCTCACGGTTTTGATTATATATCATTATTATAAGACTGAATGGTGCTGCTAACAAGCGGGGAGTACCGGTTAGCGGAGGAATATATTTTATCCGGAAAAACAAAAAACTCTGTAACCGAAGTTACAGAGTTTAGTTTCAAGTGGTGGCCCTGGCAGGATTCGAACCTGCGACCTTTTGATTCGTAGTCAAACGCTCTATCCAACTGAGCTACAGAGTCACATCAGCGTTGCTGTTGTTTCAAGCAACAATGATATTATAGCGAAAAGTACGCTTCTTGTCAACACTTTTTTGCAATTATTTTTTAGATTTTTTGCCGACAGCTTTTTCTTTGGCAGCAGGCTGATGTTTTTCCAGCCAACCGCAGTAAATGAAGAAGCCTAAGGCAACGAGGAAGAAGCCTAAGCTGGTTGCCTGAGCGGACTTCAGCCCGAACATCCAGGGCTCGGCGTAGTCACCGCGCAGCATTTCCAAAAAGAAGCGGACTACGGAATAAAGCATGGCGTACATACATAAAGCCTGACCGCGTGCATGCTTTGTAGTGCGGAATAAAAGCAGCAGGGCAAAAATGACGATGTCCAGCTGACCTTCCCAAACCTCTGCCGGCCACAGGGGAACAGGGCCGTAGGTTTTGTAGGCCAGCGTGCCTTCCGGGTACAGAATACCGAAGCTGCCACCAGTAGGTGTGCCGAAGGCGTCACCGTTGAGCAGGTTGGCCATGCGTCCGATGGACTGACCGATAAGCAGAGAAGGCGAAATGATATCAGCCAAGTCTACCCAGTCGATGTCATGCAGCTTGCAGTAAACAATGCCGGCAGCAATGCCTGCCAGCATACCGCCTTGCACGGCCATGCCACCCTGCCAGACGAAGGGGATTTCCAACAGATGATGGCTATAGTAATCCCAGTCGAAGAAGAAAACATCCCACAGCCTGCCGCCGATGAGACCGGCAAAGCCGCCGTAGATGCCGATGTCTAAAATGTGCTCGTGCCAACGTCCGTCCTGCTTAGCTAAAAAGTAGGCAGTGCCGGTGGCCAGAAAAATTGCTGTACAGAGCATCAGACCATACATGCGTATGGGAAAATCGCCGATAAAAAAGAGATATTGATGCATTATGAATAAGGCCTCCTAAAAAATCTAACTAATATTTTAACACATTCCGGTGTTTTTATCAGCGAAAAAGTTGTGATTTCTTTATTCAGAAAGCTTATTGAATTTAACAGCGAAGATAGTATTGCGTGACATGTTGCTTATGTCATTATCCACAGCGTCAATATTATGATATAATGAGGGAAACGATATGAGCTTCAGTGAAGCAAAAAATAGAGAAAGAAGGTCTGCAAATTTATGAAAGCATTAACTTATATTGAACACGGTAAGTTTGCTCTGCAGGAAAAGGCCAAGCCGCAGCTTGTTTCTGCGCGTGATGCTATTGTGCGCGTAACCTTGGGAAGCATCTGCACCAGTGATTTGCATATTAAGCATGGCTCGGTACCTCGTGCTGTGCCGGGAATTACCGTGGGCCATGAAATGGTTGGTGTGGTAGAAGCGGTTGGCGCAGACGTAAAAACCGTGAAGCCCGGTGACCGCGTGACGGTAAACGTAGAAACGTTCTGCGGCGAATGCTTCTTCTGCAAGAAGGGCTTTGTCAATAATTGCACCGATCCTCATGGCGGCTGGGCACTTGGCTGCCGCATTGACGGCGGACAAGCAGAATTTGTGCGCGTGCCCTATGCTGACCAGGGGTTGAACAAAATTCCCGACAGCGTTACCGATGAACAGGCGCTTTTTGTAGGCGATATTCTTGCTACCGGCTTTTGGGCAACACGTATTTCGGAAATCACCGAGGAGGATACCGTGCTGATTATCGGTGCAGGTCCGACGGGTATCTGCACCCTGCTGTGCGTTATGCTGAAGCAGCCGAAGCGCATTATCATCTGCGAGAAGGATGCTGCCAGAGCGGAGTTTGTCAGCAAGCATTATCCCGATGTACTGCTTTGCGAGCCTGAGGAATGCGAAGCGTTTGTTAAGGAGCATTCCGACCACGGCGGTGCGGACGTTGTTCTGGAGGTTGCCGGCGGTCGCGACACATTCCAGCTGGCGTGGAAATGCGCGCGTCCGAATGCTATTGTGACGGTTGTGGCGCTCTACGATGAAGCACAGAGCCTGCCTTTGCCTGACATGTACGGCAAGAATCTTATTTTCAAAACCGGTGGCGTGGATGGCTGCGACTGTGCGGAGATTCTGCGCCTGATTGAAGAAGACAAAATTGATACCACGCCGCTGATTACGCATCGCTTCAAGCTGGCGGATATCGAGGAAGCTTACCGCATTTTCGAAAACAGATTAGACGGAGTTATCAAGATAGCGATTACCGAATGATTTTATTGCAAAGCATGTTCTAAGAGGGGCGATTTTATGATTAAGCATATAACAACAACACCGGCAAAGGCCTTAGAAAAATTAAAAGCAGGCAACGCCAGATATATTGATGCCAAGGTCAACAGCGAGGACATTTCGCAGGCAAAGAGAACGGATACCTTGGTTAACGGGCAGAAGCCTTATGTGATTATTATTACCTGCTCTGATTCCCGCGTAATTCCGGAGAATATTTTTATGACAGGCATCGGAGAGCTGTTTGTTATCCGTATTGCCGGAAATGTGATTGATGAGCATCAGCTGGGCAGTATCGAATACGCTGCCAGTCATCTGGGCGCACCGTTGATTGTTGTTATGGGGCATACGCATTGCGGTGCGGTGCATGCTGCAATCAATCATGATCCGGAGGGCTATATCAAATTTATTACGGATAAAATCAAAGCAGCGATTGGCGACGAATGCGACCCGTATAAAGCAGCTTGCATGAATGTAAAAAGCTGTGAAGCGGAAATCGAAGCGAGCCTGGAGATTCAGAAGGTTGAACATCAGGAAGGCCTGCGCGTAATCGGTGCTATGTATCATTTGGAGAATGGTGTGGTAGATTTTATCTAAAGCAGATTATTTTGAGCTGCCTTAAGCTTAGCGTCTTAAGGCAGTTCTTTTCTGTAAGGTAATTTCTCAATATTCGCAATAATACGCTTGACAGAATGGTGACTTGAATGTATTATGTATACATAATACAGATTTCGATTAAAAGCAGCTTTTACACGCTTTTGGAGAAGGAGGCAAATGTATTATGCGTAAAGAACACGACTTTTTAGGTGAATTAGAAATTCCTGATAATGCTTATTATGGTGTACAGACCATGCGTGCCATGGAAAACTTCCAGATTACAGGCTATACTGCCGATCCGCTTTTTATCAAAGCCTTGGGCATGGTAAAAAAGGCTGCGGCCTTGGCCAATATGAAAATCGGTCTTTTGGATGAAAAAATCGGCAATGCTATGGTGCAGGCCTGCGATGATATTATCAGCGGCAAGCTGAATGACCAGTTCCCGACCGATCCGATTCAGGGCGGTGCCGGAACATCCTTCAATATGAATACGAACGAAGTAATCTGTAACCGTGCTTTGGAAATTCTCGGCCGTCCGCGCGGCGATTATAATTATATCAGCCCTAATAACCATGCCAATATGTCGCAGTCCACTAACGATGTTATTCCTACATCCATCCGTGTCTGCGCTCTGATGCGCGCCGAACAGCTTATTATTGCCTTGGAAAACCTTGCAGATTCCTTTGATAAGAAAGGCGAGGAATTCAAGGATGTGCTGAAAATCGGCCGTACCCATTTACAGGATGCTGTGCCTATTACCTTAGGCCTGGAGTTCAAAGCCTTTGCTTCCTCCATGCGCAGACGCAGTAACTACATTCGCCGTAGCTGTGAACTGCTGCACACCATGAATATGGGTGCAACAGCAGTCGGCACCGGCCTGAATGCCGATCCCGAATATATCAAAGAGGTTTGCGAACAGCTTACACTGGTTACCGGCGAGAGCTTCACTACCGCGGACAATCTTGTTGATGCTACCAGTAACACGGATATCTTCACCGATTTATCCTCCAGTTTGAAAACATCGGCACTTTCGCTGATTAAAATTTCCAATGACCTGCGTCTGATGGCCTCCGGTCCGAGAGCAGGCTTCTGCGAAATTACACTGCCGCCACGTCAGCCCGGTTCCTCTATCATGCCGGGTAAGGTTAACCCCGTTATCCCCGAGGTAGTGGACCAGACCTGCTATCAGGTAATTGCCAACGATTTGGCTGTGGCCTTCGGTGTAGAAAACGGTCAGTTCCAGCTCAATGTTATGGAACCCGTTATGGCCTACAACATTTTTAATTCCCTGCGCTTCCTGACCAATGCTGTGAATACACTGCGTACCCGCTGCGTAGACGGAATTAAGGCTAACCGTGCCCAATGCGCGGAATGGCTGGATAAGAGCGTGGGCATTGTTACGGCGCTGCTGCCGCATATCGGCTACGAAACCTGCTCCGTTTTGGCGAAGGAGGCGCTGGCAACCAACAGAAATATTAAGGACCTGCTCATTGAACGCAAGGTGCTGAGTAAAGAGGATTTGGATGTTATCCTTGCTCCTGCGGAAATGACCAGACCGGGTATTGCCGGTAAGGAGCTTTTGAAGAAGATTCATGAGTCCAGAGAAGAACTGGTGTAAAGCACAAGAGAGCAGTTCTGTTATAACAATAGAATAAAAGCAAAAGCTGCAGCTATGCTCCTGAGTACGGGAGCAGGCCGCAGCTTTTTAATTTGAGCTTTGGGAAATTTGCTTGTTAGCACAAGAAAATTTCTTCCGTCCCACCCGAAATCATGCTTTGGGGTGGGGGAAAAAGAGCTTCTTGTTGCTATAATTATAATGACAGAAACTAATTTAGGAGGTTGATGAATATGCGCATTTATAAGAAATTGTTTTCCTGCTTAGCCTTATTTTTACTTTGCATCGTGTGCTTGCTTGCGGATGCTCCCAAGGTTCGGGCAGTGGAATTTCTGACTGCTGATGACGGAACATTTCTTTATATGAACAGCAGAGAGCTGGAAATCAGTGATGATGAGGACGGAGTGCAATTTTTCCTTGCTGATGACGGCACTCTGCAGCTGATGAACAAAAATACTCAAGATGTTTATAAGACCTTTGTTCCTTCGGAGCAGGGAATGGTTGGCTATAGGGTGCGGGATGTTTTTACCGCAAATCCCGAAAACATATTTTTTGAAATAAATGCCACTATCGGTGCTCATGAGCAGAACTGCGGTTATTGGCTTATCGGTAAGGAAAACGGACAATGGGTGACCTATGTCACCTTGGAGGATTTGGCTAAAAACGGCTATGCCATTGACCAATGGCGGCAAATTGTGAGCAAGATTAACACGGATGGCAGCGGACGTTTTATTCTGCTCAGCCAATATGAATATATGCCTCCGGAAGCAACCTTTGGCATGCAGAGAAAATATTGCACGGATTTGCAGCTGGAGCTTTTGTGGGATGATGCAACGCAAGGGTTTGTTATGCGCAGATTGTAATAAGCATATGGAATAAGTAAAACAGGCAGCGGATGTGCTGCCTGTTTTGTGTGCAGAAATCTATGCTTTATTTAGAAATATTTTGTGAGCAGGGCCTCTGTCAAAGGATGCAGAAAGTGTATTAGGTTCTGTGGCGTAATTTAAACAATAAAAAACGCTGATGCATAAGCATCAGCGTTAACTTTTGGTAGCGCTAAAGGGAATCGAACCCTTGATTTCGCCTTGAGAGGGCGACGTCTTAGCCGCTTGACCATAGCGCCATTTGGCTCCGGGACTAGGACTCGAACCCAGACCGAATGATCCAGAGTCACTTGTGCTACCATTACACCATCCCGGAGTAGCAGTTCTTTTTGAGCACGCTCATCAGAACAATAACGATTATAGCAGATAGATAGCAGTTGGTCAAGTGCTTTTTTGAAAAAAATTGGATTTTTTTCAGAAAAAGTTTTGGATGACCGGCAACGTTTGTTTGAAGTATAGATTGACGCATATGCTTTAACATGATAAAATCAAGATAATACAACGATTAAATAACAGTGAATAAATATTCGTGACAGGGAGTGATAGCATGAAGCTTTTACATTTGTCGGATCTGCATTTAGGAAAAAAACTCAATGAATTTTCTCTTTATGAGGATCAAAAATATATTTTACAACGGATTATACAGATGATTTGCGCCAAGCAGCCTGATTGCGTACTGCTTGCCGGAGATATTTATGATAAACCGGTACCGCCGGCAGAAGCTGTCGTTTTGTTTGATGATTTTCTCAATCAGCTGGCGGAGCTTAAGGTGCCTGTGTGCATCATCAGTGGCAACCATGATTCGGCAGAGCGCCTGGCGTTCGGCGCGCAGCTGATGAGCAGCAGCGGCGTTCACTTTGCAGGCAGCTATAACGGACAGCCACAGCAGCTTGTGCTGGAGGATGAATTCGGCAAGGTGAATATTTTCCTGTTGCCTTTTTTGAAGCCTGCTGTTGTGAAGCATTGGGCACCGGAGGAGGCTGCAGCGGAGATTACATGCTATCACGATGCGGTGAAATATGCTGTGTCGCAGTTGCAGTTGGCACAGAACGAGCGCAATGTGCTTGTTGCGCATCAGTTTGTTACCGGTGCCGTTACCGCAGGCAGCGAGGCCGTTAATGTTGGCGGATTGGATAATATCGGTGCGGAGGTTTTTACTGCTTTTGATTATGTGGCTTTGGGGCATATCCATAATCCTCAAAACGTCGGCGGTAATGAGCGCATCCGCTATTGCGGTACACCGCTGAAATATTCCTTTAGCGAATGGCAGCAGCAAAAATCCGTGACGCTGGTGGAGCTTGCCGAAAAAGGCAATATGAAGGTTACGCAGCTGCCGCTGACGCCTTTGCGTGAGGTGCGCTATTTAAAGGATACCTTTGAGAATTTAATGGCAAGACCGAATTATGCCATGTTTCCGATGGATGAAAATGGCTTCCTGCAGGATTTTTATTATCTGACGCTTACGGATGAAAACGATGTAACTAATGCTATGCAACGCCTGCAGACTGTATATAAGAATTTGCTGCAGCTTGATTATGACAATAAGCGCACGCAGGCGAATGCAGAACTGGAAATAACGGAAGATTTAGCAGAGAAAACACCGTTAGAGCTTATTGATGATTTTTATCGCCTGCAGAACAATCAGGAGCTGAGCGAGGAGCAGAAGCAGTATCTGACGAATCTGCTTTCGGAAATGGGAGGTGACGTATTATGAGACCGCTGAAGCTGGTTATGAGTGCGTTTGGTCCGTATGCGGGGCAAACCGTGATAGATTTTTCCCAGCTCGGAGAGCAGGGACTGTATCTGATTACCGGTGATACCGGTGCCGGCAAAACCGTAATTTTTGATGCTGTTTCCTATGCCTTGTACGGACAGACAAGCGGCGGCGTGCGTGATGCCAATATGCTGCGCAGCCAATATGCGGACGCGGATACACCGACGTTTGTGGAGCTGGAGTTTTCCTTCCGTGGCAAGTGCTACAGGGTAAGACGCAATCCTGAGTATCGCCGTCCGTCGAAGCGTGGCGGCGGTATGACGAAGGAAAAAGCTGGCGCAGAGCTGTACTATCCTGATGGACGCGTACCGGTGACGAGAATGTCTGACGTAGACAAGAGTATTGTGGAGCTTTTGGGGCTTAATCACAAGCAGTTTACGCAGATTACGATGATTGCTCAGGGACAGTTCCGCAAATTTTTGGATACCAATACGGATGAGCGCAGTAAAATCTTCCGTGATTTATTTCATACATACTTCTTCCAGCAGCTGCAGGATAAGCTGAAGCAGGATGCTGCGGCTAAGCGTAATGAATTTATCGAGCAGCAGCGCCGAAGCGAGCAGGCGCTGAACGGCATCATCTGCATTTATCCCGTATATACGGAGCAGCTGCAGAGCTTTGCTTTGCGTCACTATGAAGGCTGTGTTGAAGAAGTATTGGCCTTGGTTGACACAATTATTGCTCTTGACGAAAAGGAACAGCAGCAGGTGGCGGCAGCGGCGGCTATTGTGACGAAAAATCTGACTGCGCTGCAGGACAGCCTGAACGCTATTGATAAAAAGCAGCAGCTTGAAAAATATATGCAGACGACAGAAGTGAGAATAGCAGGCATGCAAAAGCAACTGGAGCAGGAAGCAGCTGCAGCAGTGCAAAGACAGGAGGCTCTGCAAAAGCTTGAGGCAGAGGTCAGCGAAGCGCAAAAGGGCGAGGTGGAGCTGGCACAGATGCAAACAGAAAGGCAGCAGCTGGCTGCACGCCAAAGAGAGCTGCGGCAATTACAGGAAATGCAGCAGCGTTACCAAAGTCAGGAGGTTGCGCTGCTGCAGAAGCGACAGGAGTATAAGCAGGCCTGCGATAATTTCAATCATCTTAATGAGCTGAGCGACGCTTGCTTTGACAGATTTTTGGGCGCGCAGGCGGGACTTTTGGCACACGATAAGCTGAAACCCGGCAAGCCCTGCCCGGTTTGCGGTTCCTGCGAGCATCCGCAGCCTGTGCAGCTGGCGCAGGACGCACCTACCGAAAATGATGTTGAGCAGGCGCGCGCTAAAGCTGAGGCTGCTCAGAAGATAAGGGATGGTCTTATAGGTGAAGGCAAGGCTTTAAAGGAACATCTGGAGCTGGACAAAACCTTGCTGCTAGGCAAGGGCGTGGAGCTGCTTGGCTGTGATGATTTGAAGCTGATTGCCGAAAGAGCGCAGGCAGAGCTGAAGGATGTTAACAATAAGATTACGTCCCTGCGCCTGAAAATGGGCTTTTTGCAGGAAAAGGTGGAGCAATACCATAAGCTGGCGAGAACGCTGGAGCAGCAGAAGGCTGCCGACAAGCAGGCGGAGGCTGCGGCGCAGAGCATGAGGCAGCAGCTGGCAGGTGCCGAAGGGCAGCTGCAGGAGCTGAAAAAGCAGCTTGCCGAGCAGAATGAGCTGCTGACGGATGTGGATGAACAGAAGCTGCAGCAGGAGCATGAAAAGCTGCTGGTGCAGCAGCGGGAGCTGGAGCTGCAGGATAAGCGGCTCTATGCCGCAATCAAGAATAATCAGCGGATTAAGCAGGAGGTCAGCGGTTATGAAGCGCGCAGGGCAGCCTGTGAAGCGGAATACAGCCTTATCAACAGCCTTTCAGCAACGCTGAACGGAACCTTGACCGGCAAGAAGCGTGTCAACTTGGAAACCTATGTGCAGATGCACTACTTCGATAAAATTCTGCAGCGTGCCAATGTAAGGCTGCTGCACATGAGCCGCGGCCAGTACGAGCTGTGCCGTGACAAAATGCAGGATGCGGACAGCAAGACGGGCAACAGCAAAACAGGCCTCGATTTGGAGGTTAAGGATTATTATAGCGGTAATTTGCGTAGCGTCAAAACCTTAAGCGGTGGCGAATCCTTCATGGCATCGCTGGCGTTGGCGCTGGGGCTTGCGGATGAGGTGCAGTCCTGCGCAGGCGGCATTCAGCTGGATACGATGTTTGTCGACGAAGGCTTCGGCTCGCTGGATGACAGCAGTCTGCAGCAGGCAATTGCTACGCTGCAGGGCCTCAGTGAAGGCCATCGCCTTGTAGGCATAATTTCACATGTACATGATTTGCAGGAAATGATAGATAAGAAAATTCTCGTCAGGAAAAAACGCGGCCTGCAGGGGACAGGCAGCGAAGTCGCACTGGTGGTAGATTAAGGTAAAAATATCTCTGCGGAAGCAGAAAATCACTTTACCATAGATTGTCAGTGTGATAAAATAATCTTTATACTTAAAAGACAAATTTATTGCTGACATGTTCGTAGCAGCAGTTAAAAAAACAATTTATGGAGGGCTTGACGATGAAATTATTGGAAGAAAAAATTGTTAATGACGGTGTTATCAAAAGCGGTAATGTCCTGAAGGTTGACAGCTTTTTAAATCATCAGATTGATGTGCCGTTTGTTGCGGAGCTTGGTAAAGAATTAAAGCGCTTGTTTGCAGACAGGAATATTACTAAAATCCTGACTATTGAAGCCTCCGGTATCGGTATTGCCTGCGTTGCGGCAATGTATTTTGGCGTTCCGGTAGTATTTGCCAAGAAATCCAGCGGCAGCAATATGGATAAGGATGTTTACTTCACTCAGATTTATTCCTATACCCATAGCAAAACAAATGACGTTGTTGTTTCCAAAAGATTTCTTTCCAAAACAGACCATGTGCTGATTATTGATGACTTCCTGGCTAACGGCTGTGCGCTAGAAGGCCTTATTGATATTGTACGTCAGTCCGGCGCTACTGTTGAAGGCGTTGGCGTTGCTGTAGAAAAAGGCTTCCAGGGCGGCGGCGACAAGCTGCGCAAAGCCGGCTACAACCTGCATTCCTTAGCTATTATTGATAAGATGGATGCAAAAACCAACACAGTAGTGTTCAGACATGAGGAAGCGTAATGAGCGAAAAACAATATGCGGTTGTACCTTGATGATGTTCGGTTCTATCGTAGTCAGCGGCGTGCAGATGATTGCCAACTGCGGCTACAATTCCCGTAATGTAACGATTGCTTCTCTGGCACTCAGCATCGGTATCGGCTTTACTCAGACACCGGCAATTTTTAAGATTTTCCCGGATCTGATTAAGAATGTTTTTGCAGAAAACTGTGTAGCCGTAGTTTTTATCGTGGCTATGGTGTTAAATATCATTCTGCCTAAAGAGGAAGAAGAATAGCGATACGTGTTTTAGAATAAAGAGGGGTTACAAATGAAGATTATTGATGCCCATATGCATTATTACAATGTTGATGGTTTTGTGCAGGTTGCAGCCAATGCAGGTTATGAAAATACAGCGGCCTGCTGGCAGAAAATATGCGAAGAAAACAATATCGTTTTTTCCGTAGCTATGGGCAACACTAATTATACGTCTTCGAAATACGGTGGTGTTACACCGCGTATGATTGACCTTGTAGCGCCCTTTGACGAGGCACATTACAATCAACCGCAGAACATGGGTTACTGCATGGGTGTAAACAGCGAGGCTATTACCGAAGCAAATGCGGAAAAAACGGCGCAGGAATTTGAACGCTTCATTAAGGACCCGCATTGTCTGGGCATTAAGCTCTATCCCGGTTATAATGCTGTCTATGTCAACGATAAAAGGCATTGGCCGCTGTTTGAACTGGCGCGTGCTTATAATGTGCCTGTTGCAATTCACACAGGCGATACTGCCTGGCCCTGCGGTCTTTTGAAATATTCGCATCCGCTGACTGTTGATGAAGCGGCAGTGGCGTTTCCCGACGTTACCTTTGTTATAGCGCACTGTGGTTGCCCATGGTTCGCCGATGCGGCAGAGGTGGCCTGCAAGAACGCCAATGTAAGTATTGACCTTTCCGGTCTGGTGGAGGGCAATCCTAAACCGCTGATGCTGCTCGAAAGACAGCGTGGCTTTTTGCGTCAGCTGCATACCTGGCTGAATTATCTTGGCAATTATGAAAAAATCATGTATGGCAGTGACTGGCCGCTTGTAAATATTCCACTGTATATCTGGATGATCAGCCATGTTGTTCCCGAATGCTATCACGAGGATGTATTTTATAACAATGCAGTAAGGATTTACAGTAAAATCGGCAAGCTGCTGGAAAAGTGCGGAGGTTGAGATGGGACAGCCTGATATCAAAGAAATAGAGGCAGGACTTAAGGATTGGGACTTTGTGCGCAATCTGCCTGCTGCTATAGGTGATTATACCCTTGTGCCGGGCTCCGGCATCGACGGACAGATTTTGAATATTGCAGCCTATGTGCACGAAGCGTCGCACTGTCGTCTTGATTTGACTTATACAAAAGAAACCTTTGATTATGTGCCGGTAAAAACCGTAGGCCTGCATACGTTTCGCGACGTGCGCTTCTTCTGCCGTGACCGCGAGCACTTTGCCGACATGATGCGCAAGAGCCTGCCGGATATTTTGGCCAGCATGGACAAGAAAACCGTGCATGCGCTGCCGTATGAAGCAAAAGCGCTGCACTTTGAGCAGTGGGACTACTGGCGCACGCTGCCTGCTCAGGTAGGCGATTATGAGCTGTATATTACGCCCGATAATCCCTTGCCTTATATCAATGGTTCCTTTATCTTTTTGGATTATACTGATTTTAAGCATGGCAATCAGATATACTTTTCCTATAATATTTTCCGTGATGAGCTGTTTGCTGAAATGCGCAAGAATCACCTGCCATTGACTACAGACGCTTTTGACGTGCTGGGCAACGTGCCGGCAGAGGATAAGCTGCAGGCTTTGCAGGTGCATATGGAAGCAAATTTAATGGCTACATTGGAAATTTTAAAAAAAGTATAAAAAGCTGTTGACAAAACTAGGTCAACCCTGTATAATATTATTCGTAGTTGATTGGCCCGGTGGTTCAGTTGGTTAGAATGCCGCCCTGTCACGGCGGAGGTCGTGGGTTCGAGTCCCATCCGGGTCGCCAATCATGCCTCGGTAGCTCAGTTGGTAGAGCAAAGGACTGAAAATCCTTGTGTCCACAGTTCGATTCTGTGCTGAGGCACCATATTGCGGAAATAGCTCAGTGGTAGAGCACCTCCTTGCCAAGGAGGGGGTCGCGAGTTCGAATCTCGTTTTCCGCTCCACCTTTTAAGGCGACATAGCCAAGCGGTAAGGCAGAGGTCTGCAAAACCTTTATCCCCAGTTCGATTCTGGGTGTCGCCTCCATTTTTATTTCTTAAAAGGTGTTAAGTAGTTATGTCTGCCGCGGTGGCGGAACTGGCAGACGCAAGGGACTTAAAATCCCTCGGGTAGTGATACCCGTACCGGTTCGATTCCGGTCCGCGGCACCAAATATACAGTAAGCATATTTGGTAGAATCTCAACCGTTGCGCAATTATCGCGAACGGTTATTTTATTTATTAAGAGGTTTACAACAAAACGTTTAGCGGAATTATCAGCGTTGCTCTCCAAATCTTTTTTGAAAGCGGCGAGAGTAGCAAAAACTTCTTCTTCCGTAAGTGTTTTAGAAAATTTCACAGAAGTTTCACAAAGACGAGTTTTAATTTTAGCAAGCTCGTCTTTTATTTTTTTCATGCGAGCCAAAGAATATTCGTCAATTTCGCCATTCTCAATAAAGGTATATAAATTATCAAGTTTTTTCTCTGCTGCAGCTTTAGCCTGGATTAGGGCTTTTCTGCTTTCATCAGCTTCATTGGTCATGGCAGCGTAGCCTTCGCGCATCAGGGCAGCAATTTTCTTCATGGACGCTTCGGAAAAGATTTCTTCTTCCAGCGCTCTGATGGCGATTCTTTCCAGCTTTTCGGCGCGGATATATTTTTGTGGGCAGCGTTCGCCGGCAACGCGCTCTTTTTTCAGGCAGTAATAATAGCCGTAAGGTTCGCCGTTGCGTGGAGCAACTCTGTGGCCGCTCATCGCGCTGCCACAATAGCCGCAAATAACCTTGCCGGATAACAGATAAGGCTCAACAGCCTTATAGGAAGAAAAACGGCGCTGGTTAGTTTCTCGTTTGGCCTGTACGGCCGCAAAATCCTCTTTGGATATAATTGTCGGCAGCGCATTGTCAATCGCTATAAAGTCATCTGGGCGCGTCTTGGAATGGCTGTTGCGAGCCTGGCCATTTTTGGCGCGGGGAGTTTTATTAAAGGTATAGCGGCCCATATATTTTTCGTTGCCCAGGATATCATAAAGGCAGGTTTTATCAAACGGCTTGCCGTTACGCTTTTTGTAGCCTGCCAGCTCCAGCTCTCTGCAGATGCGGATATAGCTGTAGCCTGCAAGGTAAAGCTTGAAAATAAGACGCACAGCCTCTGCTTCAATAGGTTCAATCTCGTAATGCTTATCAACGATCCTGAAGCCTAGCGGCGCGGTGCCGCCATTAAATTGCGCCTTATAGGCGTTCTCGTTCAGGCCTTTTTTTGTCTCTTTAGATAAGTTGCGGCTGTAATAAGCAGCCATGGATACCAGCACACCTTCCATCATCTGGCCTTCCGGCGATGCATCTATATGCTGCACTGCGTATTCATAACGTATACCCAGCTTTTCCAGCTTATCCTTGGTCGTATAGTAATTAAGCTCGTTTCTGGAATTACGGTCGATTTTATGGAAGATTATAATATCAAATTTATCCTCCAGGGCATCGGCCAGCATCTGATTATAAGCGTCGCGCTTGGTCAGCTCGCGGCCGCTTTTGGCCTCGTCGACGTACTGGCCAACAACTAGATAGCCTTTACTTTGGCAATAGCTTTTGCAGGCGCGCACCTGCGCATCAATGGATTCTTCGCGCTGCATGTCAGAAGAGAAGCGCGCGTAAATAACTGCTCTTTGCATAGAGTCATCTCCTTTGAAAAAATTACGTAAATTACTTATTTTTTACTTTACATTACGTAAATTACGTATTATAATATAATCAAGAACCAAGCAATTAATAAGATTAGAGGTGATTATGTGAAAAGACGCGATTTAGTAAAATTGCTGTCGCAAGCTGGCTTTAAGCTTGAACGTGATGATGGAGACCATTCCATCTACAAAAAACCGGGCAGCCGCTCCGTTCAGGTTCCAAGGCACCGGGAACTGAACGAGCTGACAGCGAAAGCAATCCTCAAAGCTGCGGGCGTAAAATAAAGATTACTTTTTACCCCGCCCGCTTTGCGGGCTTCTTACTGTAATCGCAATCATAAATTCAATAGCATTTAAAAATTAAAAGGAGGAAGAAGGGAACATGAAAGAAAAGAAATTGTTGCAAGAATACGTTTATCCTGCTGTTTTTCATGCGAACGATGATAACACGTATACTATTATTTTCCCGGATTTACCCGGCTGTATCAGCGAGGGCAAATCTTTAGGTAACGCTATGAAGATGGCAGAAGCTGCGCTCACACAATGGATTGAATATTTAAAGGACAGCAAGGAAGAAATTCCTGCACCAAGCAAATTACGAGATGTTGAATTGGAAAATAACGAGTTTGTTAATTTTATTAGAGCAGATATCAAAGATACTCGTGCAGTAAAACGTACGATTAGCCTTCCGCGCTGGATGGATGAACAGGCCGCCGAAGAAGGCCTGAGCTTATCCAAGATATTACAAGAAGCATTGTCTAAACGCTTTGTTACAGCAAACTAATATTTTTACAGATGCGCCCCCGTTATGGGGGCATTTTTTTGCTAGAAATACATAGATGTAGTAAAATATATCTATAATAATATTTAGGAAGGTGGTTAATATGTCAACTATGTATCTTGCTGCTTGTATAGTCTGCAATATTGTTGTGACAATTTTAGTATGCGGGTATATGAACCGTAAAACTGCGGAACAATTACTTGAATATTATTATAGTGATAAGTTGGAAGCTGAACGTAGGCTTACAATGTTAGAGTTTAAGCAAAAAAATTAGTTTTGTTTTATACATGCTTCGAAAAACATTTTCCCGTCTTCTGCAAGCAATTTCAACCTGTGACAATTTGTCACGGTTTCATTACCTTCTGCCTTCATTCTTTGCTTTAGTTTGCGCCAATAAGCTGATTTATCTGCACTGTCGGTCAATGCACCGACAACATCGACAACAGAAAAGAACCATTCTCCGGCTTCATCGTTCCAAATGGAGCGAATCTGCGCACTCTGAAACAATTTTATATCTTTCATTTTCATTCCTCGCTTTCAAAATCTATTATCCTAAACGCTCCACGTCTTCTTCCGCCTTGCGCTGGAGCTTGGCCAGCTTAACATCAATCAGATCGTCAATTTCTTCCCCACCGTCAGCATCCAGCTGGCGGTATGTTACTCATCCTGCTTTTCTGCATCGACAAGCACGTACTCAGATTTGAAGCAGCTGTCTTTGGCTAACTTCTTTTCATTTGACTTGACTCTGCGCTCTACCTTTTTAATATCCTCAGCAGGGGGCAGGTTTTCTGGTTTTATGCCACGCTCGCCTAACATATTCCTGATAGTGGAGTTATTTTGTACATGCTCATGAGTTATGCTGGGTTCGCCGTAAAGGTCTTTTGCTTCAGTGTTGTAATTGGTCATTTCAGTAGCAAGGTTTTTAGCTGCTATTGTCAGGTTAGGAAGGAAATCGGCTAATGGTCTGCCCTTAGTAACGCCGTACCGCTCTTTCATGGATTGCGTGCTTCTGCCAAAAAGTGCACAGTCACCGGCAGAACGAATGCGTCCGAAACCTGCGTCATCAACTCCGCGCTCGTAAATATTTTTTGAAAGTTGCTTTTCTGATGCACGCAGCTTATCACGATTTTCTAAGCGCTGCAGGTTTTTCATATGTTCCTCTATAAGCTCTTGCTTTCGGGTTTGTTGAGCAAAATAGCTCTGGGCGAAAGCAATTTCTTCTTTGCGCGGATCGCCGTTTTGTGCAACGATATAACACGCATATCTTGTCAGCTCGAAATCCTTTACACTTCTCGTGGCGTTTTTGCCTAAAGTTAACATTTTCGTGACCTCACGAAGATGATATTTTACGTCTATTTGTGCGTTTTGAATAGACGTGAGAGCTTTTGTTATAGCATTATAGAAATTTTCCCAACGATTATAACCGAATAAAGTCATTATCTCGCGTGCAGACCAATATTCAACACCACTTTCATCTACATGAGCCAGTTCATCAAATTTGCTTTTTAATAAAGCAATCTCTTGCTTATCCATAATAAAATCACTCCTTTAAAACTTTGATTATCCTAAACTCTCCACGTCTTCTTCCGCCTTGCGCTGGAGCTTGGCCAGCTTAACATCAATAATATCGTCTATTTCTTCCTTGCCGTCAGCATCCAGCTGGCGGTATTTTTATTTTTGAAGCTTCTTTAATGTCTCTATGCTTTTCAGTGGTTTTTCGGAAAAGGCGTTTAATTGAAATTTAGCTATACGGTTAAGCCTCAGCAGGCGTTCAGGCTGCGCAAGGCCTTCACGAATATATTCAGCATTCAAGCCTTCGAGGTTGGAAAGTACGATGAGCTGCTCGATGCTTGCTGCATCCCTGATGTTTCCGGCTGCATCTGGGTTAGCTGTTCGCCATTGGCGGGCAGTCATGCCGAAAAGGGCAACATTTATCATATCAGCTTCAGAAGCATAGGTGTAGCTTGTCTGCTGTGGCGTCAGATTTGGCAGCATGCTTTCTTTGATAGCGTCTGTGTGCAGTCTGTAATTAGACTTAGCAATTTCACGCTTTACACTCCAGTCTAATTCTTTGGCATGACTTTCGTCAGCCTTTAAACGTTGGTAATCTTTGATGATATACAGCTTAAATTCTGGAGAAATCCAGGACGCAAATTCAAAGGCTATATCAGAATGAGCATAGGTACCGCCGTAGCGCCCAGATTTAGAGGTTATGCCGATGGCGTTGGTTGAATTTATCCATTTTTGAGGGGTGAGTACAAAGCTGTTTTCACCTGCTTGATTTTTAAACTGGTCGAATTCGACCAGTTTAAAATTTGGGTTATTAATCTTTTCCCATAATCCTAAAAATTCAATAGTACTTCTAGAACGTAACCAATTTTTAACAACATCAGCAGGAAACTCGGGATTGCGTTTTTTAGCAATATCGGTTAGTGAGATATAATCAGCCTCTTTAGAGCTTGTTATACGGATTTCAACGCCGTTAGCATTAATTGTACTTTTAATATTTGTCATAACAATCATCCTTGCTTATTATCCTAAACGCTGCTCTTCTTTTTCAGCACGCTCGTTAGCAAGCTTATGTTCCATATCTAAAACATAATCAACACGCTCCTTGCCGTCAGCATCCAACTGGCGGTATTTTTTTATGTGTGTTTCTTCCTGCTGGGTGAGGGAGAGAGAAGGGGAAGCGGGAGCATCTTCCCATCCCATAAGGTAACCGGGTTTTACTCCTAAAGCTTTAGCAAAAGCAACTATTTTTGATTGAGTTATATCGTTTTCGCCAGATTCTATCTTTGCTATTGTAGAACGTGATTTATAACCTAATCTTTTTGCGAGCTCTTCTTGAGACATATTTAATTGCTCTCGTCTTGTTCTTATTCTATCGTACAATGTCATGCGTAACACTCTCCTGTTTTTAACCTATGGTTATAGTAACATAATTGTTCCATATAATCAACAAAAAAGTTACTTAACAAACAAAAATGTTGACAAAAAAGAACGGAAAGGTTATAATGAAGCCGTGATTAAAAATCAACAAAAAGGAGGTGACAAGAATGACGGACAGTATTGCATTTGAATTAGCCGTCACTAAAGCGAGAATTTCAAAAGGTGCTATAGCCGATGCTCTTGGAATATCTCGCATGAGTTTAACACGGAAAATCAACAATGTTACTGAATTTAAAGCCAGCGAAATTTCGCTGCTGAAAACTATTCTGCGACTGGATGAGCAAGAGCGCGATAAAATTTTTTTTGCAAATTATGTTGATTAAAAATCACCATAACCGCCGGCGTGGCGCTGGCGGTAGGGAGGTAATGAAATGAAACTTACACTTACCCTTGATGAAGTTTCGACCTGCGCTATGGCTTTGTTATCCAAAGCGCAGGAAGCCGAAGAGGAAGCGCTGGGATGCGAAAAGCTGCACCTCCTTCCTGTCCAGAGTTTAGTAGAGAATTTGAGAGTGAAAAACAGTTCATCTACTACACTAATATTATAATACAACATCTTGCGTAATGTCAAATGGTCAAATACTTATATGTTGTGGAGGTGCGTTGAATGTTGAGATTAAAAGAACTGAGAGAAGCCAAAGGCGTATCTAGATACCAGCTTGCTAAAAAAGCAGGTTTGCAATATCGAACAATTCCTGCTATCGAAAATGGCAGTGATGTAAAGCTGAGCACTTTAAAGCGTATAGCCGATGTTTTGGATATAAGCATTAAAGATTTATTTGCAGATTAGCCTTGCGGGCGAGAAGAAGGGAGGAAAGAAAGGAGGAAGGCGATGCTGGTAGATTTTAAAATTCATGACTCCAAAAGAGCTGATGAGATTTTGAGTGCTATTGCTGCAAAAAAACGCGAAATCGACGATTTGTGTTTTGAATTGCGTAAGTGCATGGCAGTGGAAGCAGAATTAAAAGCGGAGGAAAGAAAGGAGTAGGGATGATGGAAGATAAAAAGAAAAGCCAGCACGAGGCTGGCGTGAATTGGAAATGGATGAGGGCAAAGTATCATTTCTTTTCCTGTATTCCGTTTTTCTCTAACAGGTTTCTCGACTCGCTGACGTTCTGGGATTGGGCACCGATGGTGGTGGCCTGGATATCCCTGATTATCTCGATTTTGACGTATTGCTCGGTCGCTTGACTCTTATAGTAAGACAAAAAAGAGATAATCAACGCAGCGACAGAAATCAATAGCGTAGCGGTTTTCCAAAATCGGTCCTCAAAGATTACCCAAAAACTACTCCGCTTGTTTATTTCGTAGTCGAGCAGTGCCTGCAGGCCTTCGGTGGTGATTGTATAGTTTTCGGCGTTTGGCTCAAAGCCGACCTGGACGTACAGGGCCATAACAATAGGCTGCATCCTGTTTAAGATTACGCAGTTCGGCTCTTTACAGAGCTTTGACATATAACAGGTGTTTATTCCGGGATTGTTTTTGATGATGCTGAGCAGCTTGTATTCGGTTTTGGTTAACTGGTGCATAGCAATATCCTCGCTTTCGTTTTTGTCCTTATTATAGCACAAAGGCGCTGGTGCCGGGAAAGGAGATGCGAAAATGAAATTAACGAAATATGACCGCTGCTGTCTTTGGACACCATTGACGTGGCGCTCGATAACTGCTTGTTTGACGACGAGACGCCGTACATGATTATGGCGGACAAGCTCCGCGAGGGCTATGGCCTCTCGACGGCCGAGCAGGCTGTGCTTAAAAAATGGCTGCTGCAAGAGGCGATGGGCGACCGCTTTAGCGTAGCGGACCGCCTGCGCTTTAAGCATCTGAGCGACCAGCTGGAGTCGTGGGATTAAGGAGGGTAGCATGGACGAAATCACCTATAAGCGCCTGGCAGAATACCTGCTCAGGTACGGCGTAGAAAAAGGCACCATTAAGCTGTCGGATGCCAAAAAAGAGAAACAAGAAAAGACAGCGTGAAAGGGTGATGAACATGAAAAAGCTGTTATTTGTCCTGCTGGCAGCCTGCTGCGTTTGGGCTGCGTATGACTATAGCCGCCCGGTGGAAAAATATGTAGTAAAAACTGTTGCCGCTGAGGGTGACACCCTGTGGCACCTGGTAGGCGGTGTCATGGATAGCGAAGGCGACCATCGTGATGTCCGGGAAGTTATCTTCTGGACACGCAAAATAAGCAATATCGAAGGCGACCTTCAGCCGGGGGATGTAGTCCTCATTCCAATCGAGGTGCGTAAATGAGCACTGCCGGCATGGAGAAAAGAAAAAGAGCATTGATATTGGCGTATCAATGCTCTAAGAAGTGAAAATATAAGAAAAAGAATTAAATTGTTCACACAAAAGTGAAAATAAAAGTAAAAAGTGAAATCACATATATTATAACAAACATAAGGAGTGAAATCAATGCAGATTGAGTTTAAGCTGGAAAGAAGAATCGGAGCTCTCAGCGAGAACCCTTCCGGCTACACCAAGGAGCTGAACGTGGTTGTCTGGGATGAGAAATACACAAAATATGACCTGCGCACCTGGAACCCCAATGGCAAGCCTGGCAAAGGCATTACGCTGACCAAAGAGGAGCTGAAGAAGCTGCACAAGCTCATCGACGAGGAAATCCGCCAAATGGGAGGATGCAATGAGTAGTATATATAATGGCCATATGCATGGCACTGTTGGCGCTGAGCTGGAGAAGGTGAAACCATGAAAGAGTCAAGATACATGGCCAGCACAGAGCTCAATCAGCTGATGTGGTTGAGCGCCGGCGTACAGGCTTTAGAAATAATCCTTAAGGATGCCAGCACCCAAAACAAAGACTGGCGGCGCTGGCTGAGCACGGCAAAAACCTATATGCATAAGGTTATCGATGACCGCATGTGCAAGCTGGATTCGGTCGAAAAAGTCAAGGTCGTGCGCCGTATAGAGAGAACAGCCATTAAGGTAGCTCATTATGATGACTTTCGCTATGACAAAAGCGAAAGCGAGCGTCTGGTGACTATCAGCCAATCCGATTTTCTGGATTTGGTCGACGGTGCAAGCCTCAACTGTTACGCCTGCCCTCAGGGTGACGTGGTCAAGGATTGCCCCAGACGTAAGATGTTCCACCGCCTTGGTCTGCAGGTTCACGCACTGCGTGAAAACCCTGCGCCGGGCGAATGCGAATTTAGATATGAGAATGAGCAAAGGGCGGTAACGCCTCAATATAAAGCTCTCCAAAAGGAGCTTATCGACCAATTACCTTAAGGGAGTGAGAGCATGGGAGTAAACAGAGCGCTCCGGAGAGCTGCCGCTAAAAAGGCCTTTAAACAAGACGTCAAGATGAGTGACCTCGACAAGACGTTTTGTAACATTGCTAAAGAGGAAGCAACCAATAAGCTGATAACTGACCTTACTTTTACGATGATGCGTGCGACGTGCCTCGTTCTGATGAATCGCTTCAAGGATGTCCAAAAAAAGGAAACCCGCGTCGAAAACATGGTCAACCTAGCACATGAGTACATCGTAAAAATCAAAAACAAAGAGCTGAGTTCTGACGACATTGATGTTATCGCTGAGGTGGAAGCTGCCATGAAGCAGCGTGCGGAGGAAAAGGAATGATTTTATACAGAGCAATGAGCTGGATGGAGCTGGCAAAGTACTTGTTCAATATCAAGATTAGCCCTCTTCCTGGCCTTCCTTCGAAGAATAGCTGGAAGAAGAACGTACTGTGCTTTTTCGGTACGGCAAACAACGCAGTTCACTGGGCTGCACCCGGAACGCATGACGTAATAGTCAAGGTTAATATTCCGGAGCATCGCTTGCGTAAAGGCTGGGGCATATATCCGGATTTGGTTGCTCAGCGGACAAGTATTCAGGGTATGCTGACGGCGATATTGGCTGGTGACGAGAAACAATGGCCATACGTAAAGGTGAAAGAATACGCCGTAACCTATTATGACAAGGATAGCGCCTTCTTCCTGAATTATGCTGAGATTGACTGGAGAAATCCCTATAAAGTTAATGCCTTTAAAAATGGCCAGAAAATAAAGGTTTTTCCGGGATATGATGATTTGATAAAGGAGTGATTAGTGTGTTTGATTGCAAGCAATACTTAATACCTTGGCGAGCTGGGATGCCGGTATTGGTAAAAGTAAAAGGAGAGTTTCGCATTTATCATGCATATCGTATGATTACCGAGAAATATGCGGATATTCGCCGCCGTATGGCTGAAAAAGAAGCTGCAAAGGCCAGCCGCGAAGCTGTTGGCTTTGTTCCGAAGTTCGCGCTGTATCGCAAGGAGCGTAAGAATTGGAGATGAGAAAATGAGAGAATTAAAATTATCGTCGCCGCTTAACATTCAGATCATCACCGAGCCGGAGCGTATGGCTCTGCGTATTGCCTTAGATAAGAGCATTGGCGAGAACCTCGGTATGGTTTTGGCGCTGAAAGATACAAAAAGAGAGATTCCGCAAGGCCTGTATAACAGCGGGCTGGACTACCATCGCGACAACTTGGAAATTTACCTGCGCTTGCGCAACAGACTTGAAGATACTATCTATGAGGCTGAGAGCAATGGCAAGCAAAGAGATTAAAGAGGAGCGCCGTGCTCAAGGGCTGTGCGTATACTGTGGCCGTCCTGCTGTGATTAAGGCGGACGGCACACCGGCCAGAAGATGTAAAGAGTGCAGCGGAAGTCATGTGCGCCAGAAGCGTGATGCAAGGCACGGCATAGAAACGCGGGGCAGAGTTACAGGTAAATCGAGAAGTCACGTAGAGCAGAAGTATTATCAAAGACCGTGGCAAGAGCTGGCAATCTGTCCTGATTGCGGGATTCGTGTTAATGCAGACTACTGGTATTGCCCCTGGTGTGGCGCTGCATTCCCAAAACCCAAAAAAGGAGATGAAGAGATGTGATTTATTACAAAAACAATGCGACTCCAAAACGCATTGAGTGGTGGAACAGTCTGCCAGAACGTGAACAGAACCTGCGCATTTGTCTGTTTGAAATTCAGAAAATCGCTATTCCTGAGCAGAAAACACTGCTGAGATATAAAAAATCACGCATAGAAGTGCTGAGCGCAAAAGCTACTCTCAAACAACTGAAGCTGATAGCTAAAGCCATCAAACGCCAAATTCCTGGCTACATCAATATTGAAAAGGCAGATGATTACAACGCAGCGTATCGTTGCGCATGTTGCCGGGAAGACGTACCTTATTACGCATCCTACTGCCCGAACTGTGGGCAGAGAATTAGTATATAAAGGAGCAAAGGCATGGAGTGGAATGAAGAAGTTGAGAAAAAGCTGAAACGGCGTGGCGAAAGCATGCATATGGAAAAACTCGCATCACATATTATATTCAATGGTCGCCTTGCTCATGAGCACTATACTGCCGATGAAATGCGGCAAAAGTTTGAGCCTATAGCAGAGCAGTACAGAAAAAGCGGGCGATTTATTAACTGCCTGTACTCTGATGCCTTGATCATGTACTGCAAGGAGCACGGCTATAAATGGATGTACTGGCCACCTAGCCCGTTGGGCGAGTATTGGTTTGTGCTGCCGAAAGAGGATTTATTTTAGGAGGGGAGGGATAAAGCATGAGGCGTAAATGTAACTTATGCGGGCAGAGAAACGGCAGTTGCAATCGTTATATATTGAAGAATGGCCAAGAATTAACGATTTGCCCGAGCTGCCTTGCATTTAGCAATGATGAAACTGCTAAGATAGCGCGTCAGGCGCATAAAGAAGGTTTATTGGTGAAAGGAGAACGACCATGAATAATAAGGAAGACTCAATCAATAAGGTTGACGAATTAGTCAATCGTGCACAACTGGCTATCAATGACTGGCAGTGCAGCGGCGATGGCGATTATGTACATAAGGCCTACGCGAACCTGCAGCAAGCCTCAATCCGCTTAACATGTTCATATCAAGCTGCTAGATCTAAAAAGAGCGAGCTGCAGTACTCCGTCATTGGTGATATGCTTGCTGCCGACTATGAAAATCTTGATTTGTATGACACTCCGGAGGAAGCGCTGAATGAAGTCAAAGACTTTTTGAAAGCGGGAGACATCGTAACCGTTTTGGAAATGGCGGAATCCGGCTGGCAACCATATATTGACACAGACAGCTTGCTTGAAATATTTCAGGATCAAGCATACGATGAAGGCGGTGAAGGTAGCGAGCCGTGGAACGATTTTATCACCAGCGAAGCCATGACGGCCGCCGTCGATGAACTCGATAACGCGCTTAACACTGTGCTGAAACGCTGGCTTGATAAATATCAGGCCGAAGCTGGCTGGTATCAAGAGACAGGCAAAAAATGCTGTTATGGCTTTGACGGCACCGACTTTATCCGTCTTTAACATAATAATCGCCGAACTGTATACTGTATAGCGAAGGCGAAATCAAAATGAGAAAAGCAATATTGGCTAAGGTGCGTGACTGACGAGGTGATAAGCAATGACAGTAGAAGAATTTTATAAGTGGGCAGTCAAAAATGACTGTGAAGACAAGAAAGTTGTAATTTATGCTCACGATAAAAGTGGTAGTAAGGTAAGAATTTATCTGGATGAACCCGACTTAAAAAAGCTCAATGTAAGCGTAGTTATTAATCACAGATGGGAGTAAACAAGTAACAGGTAATAAAGCAAATATCTCCGCCGCAGAGCGCAGGCCGTAGAGCTGCTGCCTCGCTCGTATTTAACTAGCGGATTATATACAAGCATTGCAAATGGCGCAGACAAAAAGAAGAAGTATTTCGCAATGGTGCGGCCTGCGCTCTGCGGCGGAAAAAAGGAAGGACGTATAAGCAAGTGGATAATGTAGATGACTTTACCATTAATCTTGTTATAACTGTCATAGTTCTGTTTATTGGCTTGGCGCTGGTGGGCGGCGAAGATGATTAAAGTAGCTAATGCTTTTGGTGGGGCGAAAGCATATGATATATCAATAGCGTGCCCCTGCAGAGCATGCGACGTGCGTTCCCCAGGTTGCGGCAGAATATGCAGCGATTACAAAAAGTATAAATTTGTCCTGGCCATACTGAACGGGAAGCGTCAGGCGAAGGCAAAAGCAGTGGCTGAATGTCGCGCGATGCGCAATGAGCGCATCAGAGAATGGAAGCATAATAAATGTTGGCCAAAAGGCTAGCGTAAATAATAGATGATAAAGAATATATGAAGGGAATACTGCGGGGCTGTTCTGCCTCGCAGGTTTCTTCATTATATAATAGAAGTTTTTTGAAGGTCCGCAGAGGCCTTTGAGGCTTGTATGTAAGTAATAACAAAGCGACCATAAAAATATCAGGGGGATAAATCAATGGCAATGAGAATGGGCATAAGAGAAAAAACATATTACTGCCAGGGAACCAGTGAAAGCAAAAAGCCTGATTACATTGAAATTGATATGTTTCCCTTCTATGAGCTTAAATACAAACCTCAACGCAGTGGAAAGAAGAATGTTACTAGTCCTAAGCAGAAAAAGCTGAACAACAAGAATTCTCGCAGATATTTCCGCTTACTGGCTAAGAGCAATTTTGGTCAGAATGACTATCATCTGACATTAAGCTACACAGAAGACAATCTGCCTTTATCCGTGCCTGAAGCTGAAAAAGAAGTGCAGAAATTTATCCGCAGATTAAAGAGAGTCTATAAAAAAGCAGATAAGCTGCTCAAGTATATCTACATCACGGAAGAGGGCGCAAAAAAAGCGCGCCTGCATCATCACCTGCTTGTCAACGCTGAAGCTGGCGTGGATCGTAACGCAATTGAAAAGGCATGGGGCAAGGGCTATGCGAACAGCGTGCGCATCCAGCTGGAACATGGCGGCATTGATGGCTTAGTCACTTATCTTAGCAAAGATCCTAAAGGCCGCAAGACCTATATCTCTTCGCGCAACCTGATTAAGCCGCAGGAGTCCGTGAGCGACACTAAGACGAGTCGCAAACAATTCAAACAGCTGACCTTGTGGCCGGAAGATTGTGAGGACATGCAAAAACACTTTGAGCAAAAGCATCCTGCTTATAAGCTCGTCAACGTGGAGAAATATTATAACGAAATTACCTGCGAATGGTATATTCGTGCGAAAATGGAGCTGCGCGAAGAGTATAAGCGCAAGCCGCAAAGCAAAGGGAGAAGTGTACCCAAAAACAGGAAGGGAGCAAAGCGACGGAATGAATAAATTGAATTTAATATTGACCATACCTCCTAGCGTCAATCATTGCTATAAAAACTTTAACGTGATGGGACGCCGGAACCGTGTGCTTACGCCATTGGCAAGAGCCTGGAAGGAAGAGGCGTATTATATTGCTAATGCTTTGGCACATCGGGAAGGCTGGCGCGTGCCTAAACCGGAAGAAAAGATTGTGCTGGAAGTAGTTGCCTTCTGGCCAGACGGCAGGCGGCGCGATATGAACAATACGCATAAGCTGCTTTGTGATGCCTTAGAAGGCGCATTATATCTTGATGACAAGATGGTGCTTGTGCGTGATATGGATTTTTCCGTTGACAGGAAGCGACCTAGGCTAGAGGTATGCGTACATCTGAAAGACGATTAAAACGCAAAATTAACCTCTAAGAATATAAAACCCTAGGAAAATACCCATAATAAAATTTTAAGTTTGCATGTAGATTAAGAGGTGAAAACATGAACAAGGACAATGATATCGATTTGATAATCGACAAATTAAAATCCGTCAAGTTAGCGCGGGAACGCATGCATGAGCGCAGCAGACTGCTCGCAGAGCTTAAGCGTGATTACGCTGTCGTATCCTTGTGCTGCGAGCCAAGGGATGCTGCAGCGCGTAAGTACAAACACAATCCGGTCGAGGCGAGCGTGGCGGAAATCGAAAAGCTGGAGACGGAACTGCTGAAGTCAACCAAGGCGTTTGCTGATAAATGGACGGCTGGCGTGCAGATGATAAACAGCGTTGCCGTCCTGAGAAACGATGGTTACGTAGACGTGAGCAAAAGCGAGCAGTGCCAGCGCGTGCTTGAGCGCCGTTACATGCTCGGCCAGAAGTGGGAAACGATTGCAAGCGAAATGAATTACAGCTGGTGTCAGGTCATGCGCTTACACAGGCGCGCTTTAAAAGCACTTAAAGATAATATAAATTTTAAATATTCTGACAATTAAGCCAATGTCGTCAGACAGCCCCCCGGGGGTTTAAATTTTGGCCCCAAAACACTGGACCGAAGCGGGCAGCATCGCGTAACGCACCGGGCGCGCATAACCCCCCTCCCTAAAAACTCAATTTCGGCCGGCGTCAAAAATCGCGAAACCCAGGCACAGCAGGCTTTGCTGGTAAAAAGAAAGCGCGCTTTTTAGCGTTTTCGGCAAAAGTTGTCAATAGCAGCATTTTTTTATGCGTACTTATGGAAGAAAACAGATTGTTTGCGATGATTTATCTCTGCGAAATTTCGAAAGCCGAAAAGACGATATAGAATGACACATCAAACGTGTGATATAGTTATGCTAACAACAAAAGGATAACAGTCAACGCTCTTAAACGTTGGCTGTTTTTTATTTGGCAATGGAGGTGCCGATATGCAGCCATGGGCAGAGAAGTTTTACAAATCAAAAGCATGGCTCAAATGTCGCAAAGCCTATATAGATAGAGTGTGTGGCATTTGCGAACGATGTGGCAAACCAGGCAAGATTGTGCATCACAAGACATATCTTAACGAAAAAAATATTAACGATCCGTCCGTATCACTCAACTTTACCAACTTAGAATATCTTTGCCAGGACTGCCATAACACTGAACACATGGAACGAGAGGATGCCTTGGTACGTGGCGGCCTGGAATTTGACGAAAAGGGAAATCTTATAAGAGCTCCGGGAAAGAAAGAAAGGATTTAGAGGTGATGGAAATGGCTGCAGCTAAGAAGAAACAAGGCGGTGCGGCCGCATTGCAAAAAGAGCCGGCGATAACGTCGCGCATCCGCAAGGAGATAACGAGGCTTAACAAAATTTTTAGCGCAAAATCCGACGAGGAGAAGCAATTTCTCGACAGCCTTATAAAGAGGGCTGCTTTTATGCGTTGCCAGCTTGATGACATGGAGAAGGATTTAAATAAAAATGGCTTTACCGAAATGTTCACTCAAAGCGCAAATGCTCCTCCGTATAGTCGCGAGAGACCTATAGCCAGGATGTATAATTCGCTCAACAAGAATTATCAAACGCTCATGAAGCAGATGGCCGACTTTGTTGACCGAAGCGAAAAGCCCGCCGAAGATGATGGTTTTGATGCGTTTTTGAGGTCGTAATGAATCCGGTAACGGAATATTGGCAGCGAATATCATCCGGGAAGGTCACAGTCTGTAAAAAAGTGCGTCGCGTATATCAGAAGCTGCAGGAGGACATTGAAAATCCTAATGGAGAATGGTATTACGATGAGCGCAAGGCAGGCAGAGTAATTGAGTTTTTGGAGCGTTTTTGCAAACAGTCAAAAGGCGCTGCCGGCGGACAATTCTTGCGGCTAGAGCTATGGCAGAAAGCGTTCATCGCGGCGACCTATGGTTTCGTCAGCAGAAAAACTGGCCTGCGCAAATATCGCGAGGCAATGTTGATTGTAGCTCGCAAAAACGGCAAATCCACCATTGGCAGCGGCCTTGGAAATTACATGCTTTTTGGCGATGGGGAGCGAGGACCTGAAGTTGTGAGTGCAGCTACAAAAAAAGACCAGGCAAAAATCGTTTGGGCTGAAGCTAAGCGCATGATCAAGAAATCGCCGGCGCTAAATAAGCGCAGTAAATGCCTTGTAGGCGAAATTGATGTGCCAGGTAACGATGGCACCTTTAAACCCTTGTCAAGCGACAGCAATACGCTCGACGGCCTTAACATCCATTGTGCCATCATCGACGAACTGCATGCGGTCGAGGACATGAACCTGTATGACGTACTGGTGGATGGCATGACAGCGCGAGAGCAACCGCTTTGCTTAATTATATCGACAGCCGGAACTGTGCGTGAAGGCATCTACGACCAAAAATACAGCGAGGCTCAGGACATCATCCAGGGCTATGATGATGGTGTCTATAAGGATGAGCGCAGGCTGTGCGTCATCTATGAGTTAGACAATCGTAGCGAGTGGGAAAAGCCTGATTGCTGGGTGAAGGCCAATCCTGGCCTTGGCACAATCAAGAGCAGGGAGCAGCTGGCGGAAAAAGTAAAGCGTGCACAGCATAATCCGGCGCTGGTTAAAAACCTGCTCTGCAAAGACTTTAACATCCGCGAAACCTCATACTCTGCATGGCTGCCGTTTGAGGACATCAACAATACGGCAACCTTTGACGTTATGGAGCTTGCTCCGCGCTATGGCATTGGCGGCGCGGACCTGTCCAGCACGACTGACTTGACTTGCGCAACCATCCTTTTCAAAAAAGCATACGACGGCGTGCTCTATGTGCTGCAGATGTATTGGCTGCCAGAGGGTGCGATGGAACGCATGACGGTGAAAGAGCAAAAAATATACTCTGCGTGGATAGAGCAAGGTTACATGCGCCTAAGCGCAGGCAGTCGCGTACAGTATAGCGATGTTACAGCATGGTTTTTGGAAATGCAGCAGGCCACGGGGCTTAACATCCTGTGGTGTGGATATGACTCTTGGAGTGCCAACTATTGGGTACAGGAAATGGCGCAATACTTTGGTCAAAGTGCTATGGAAGCTGTTATACAAGGCAAAAAAACACTGTCTGCTTCGATGAAAAACATGGGCGCAGACCTGACGGCCAAACGCATCAATTACAATAACAATCCAATTCTCAAATGGTGCCTGACAAATACGGCGGTAGATATAGACCGCAATGGCAACATCCAGCCGCTGAAGTCAAATCAGCGCAGACGCATAGACGGTACAGCAAGCCTGCTGGATGCCTATGTGGCGCTGGAAAGACACTTGGATGATTATAATAATTTAACTTTGTGAGGTGCAAAATGATTTTGCGTAATATGTTTAAGCAAATTTTCAATAAGAATCCCACCGATGCAATCAGCGAGGAATACGCAAGGTTCATGAGTCTAAACAATAGCGTGAACCTGCTGTCTGCTGCTGACTCGCGCAATTACCAAAACCTGTTTGTCAGAGTCTGCATCGATAGTCTGGCTGAAAATGGCGCCAAGCTGCGACCTAGAGTAATCAGACGCACAGATGGCCAGCAAGCTCCAGGCAACAACAAAAAGTTGCAGCAGCTGCTGGAATATGCGCCAAACGAATACATGAATGCTTATGAATTCTTGTACAAGGTTATCACGCTTTGGGGAAATGAAAATAATGCATTTATCTATATTAAGCGCGATGAGCAGGGGAATGTAGCTGGCCTGTATCCAGTAAATTACAGTGATTGCGAATTTGTCGAGCAGGCTGGCATGCTTTTTGTAAGATTTGACTTCATGACAGGCTTTAGGGTAGTTGTGCCATACGAGGAGCTTGTGCATCTACGACGCTTTTTTGGCCCGAGCGACTTGTTTGGTGAGAGCAACGAGGTTACGTTAAGCCAGCAGGTCGGGCTACTTAACACCGTTAACGCCGGCTTCGCGGCGGCTGTGAATAGTGCGCGTTATATTCGTGGCATCTTGAAGTTTAATATGAACCTCAAGGATGATGACCTTGCTGCAAGCAAGCAGCGTTTTGTCGATGAGTACATGACGCTTAATAATAGCGGCGGCGTGGCGGCGCTGGATACCAGAGCCGACTATATCGAGCTTAAGCAAAATGTTACCATGGCGGACAACAGCCAGATGAAGCTGATCCGCGAGGATATCATGGCCTATTATCATACAAACGAGAACATCCTGCTCTCGAAATATGATGAGAACGGCTGGGCGGCCTATTATGAAAGCGTGCTGGAGCCGTTGGCTATACGGCTGTCGCTTGAGCTGACGCGCAAGATTTTCACACAGCGCGAGCAGGCGCTGGGGAACCAGATTGTCTTTGAGGCTAACCGGCTGCAATATGCCAGCACGCAAAGCAAAATAAATTTACTCAAAGAGCTTATGCCTATGGGCCTCATGAGCATCAATGAGGGCCGTGAGGTGTTTAACATGGCTCCTGTCGAGGGCGGAGATAAGCGCATCATATCGCTTAACTATATCGACGCAGACAAGGCGACGGAGTATCAAATGCTCAAAAACAAAGGCAAGGGAGGTGAAAAAGGTGCCGAAGGATAAAATTTATCACGCCAAGGTCAGCGTGGGCTGCGAGATGCGTGCGGTTGACACAGATGATGGCACGATGCGCGTAAGTGGTTATGCTATGCTGTTTGATAATCCTACAGTGTTATACTCAATAGGCAGACAAAACATTATGGAGTGTATCGACAGCGCTGCTCTAGATGGTTGCGACATGAGCGACGTGGTATTTGACCGCGGGCACGCCATGGAGGACAAACTGCTGGCGCGGACCAAAAACAACACGCTGACATTGTCTGTCGACAACAAAGGCTTATATTTTGAAGCAGAAATTGCCAATACACAAGAAGGGCGCGACACGTACGAGCTCATCAAGCGTGGCGATTTGTGCGGCTGTAGTTTTGCAGCATCGATTACAGAGCAGAGCTACGATGATAGCACGTACACCTACAAAATTTTAAAATTTAAAAAGCTGTTTGATGTAGCGGCGGTAACATTCCCGGCTTACGAGGACACCGAACTGACTGCCGAGCAGCGCTCCGCCTTGGGTATTGATGCCATTGAAGAGTTGGAGCTGGAAAAGGCTAAGTTGTTAGCCTGTTGTTAAAAGAAAGGATGTATAAAATGAATCCGAGATTAGCAGAAATTATTGCGAGAAAAAAAGAACTGGCAGATCTTGTCAAAAGAGCTGCTGACATGGAAGAACTTAAAAAATATAAGCAGGAATTAAAGAACCTGCAAGACGAAGAAGCTCTGATTATTGAAAGAGCGCGCATTGCTGATGAGTTGGCTGGCGGCGGTGGTAATCCAGTGCCGGCACCGGGCAACACTCCGCAAGGAAACAAATATGACAGCATTGAGTACCGCAATGCATTTATGGCCTACGTTACTTCCGGCGGCAAGAAGGATATCCCAGTAGCGTACCGCGCTGCTGGACCGACTACTACAGGCGATATTGGAGCAGTCATCCCTAACACGATTGTCCAAAAAATTATCGAGAAGCTGCAGGCTAGCGGCATGATTTTGCGCGAGGTTACACAGACGTCTTTGCGCGGCGGCGTGACTTATCCACAATCCACAGTTAAGCCTGTGGCTAAATGGGTAGCTGAAGGTGCGACCAGCGAAAAACAAAAAAAGACCGTTATCGGTATCACATTTGCCTATCATAAGCTGCGCTGTGCAGTGTCTATGACATTGGAAGCGGAAACCACATCTCTGGCTGTGTTTGAACAAGCGATTATTTCCAATATTGCTGAGGCCATGATTATCGGTCTCGAGAAAGGCATTGTCGACGGCTCTGGCACCGGTCAGCCGCAAGGTATCATCAAAGAGACTGTGCCGGCGGACCGCGTTATTACCGTAACAAAAGCACTTACATATGCTGACGTGGTAAACGCGGAGGCCGCATTGCCGCAGGCTTACGAGCCTAATGCTAAATGGGTTATGACTAAAAAAACCTTCATGACTTTTGTTGGACAAACAGATAGTGCAGGCCAGCCAATTGCACGTGTCAACTATGGCACGAATGGAGCGCCTGAGCGCTACATTTTAGGCCGTCCTGTAATCTGCTGCGATTATTTAGAGGCTCTTAGCGCATCTACAGCCAAAGATACTGTTGTAGCCTTCTTATTTGATTTGCGCAATTATGCAATCAACACTAACTACAAGATGGGCCTGAAAAAATACGAGGACAATGAGACAGATGACCAGGTGCTTAAAGCTATTCTGCTGGCTGACGGCAAGGTAATCGACAACAATGGTCTTGTGTTAGTGAAGGCGGGCGCATCCGCTTAACTATAAAAGCCAAGGAGGAGTAATTTATGCCAGAGGAAATGCTTGAAAGCGTAAAAATGTATTTGCGCCTCGACGGTAACCTTGAAGATGATCTGCTCCTGGAAATGATAGCGGCGGCGATGGAGGATGTCAAAACAGCGAGCGGCAAGTCTAAGACCGCCTATGGTCAGGATATTGCAAAAAGCAGCTTATACCGTACCGCTGTCAAAATGCTTGTCGCTCATTGGTATGATAATCGTGGCACCGAGATGATTGGCAAAACGGTTACGCCTTTGGGCAACAGCTATAACGCTATCTTGGCTAAAATAACTACGTCACAGGAGTATAAATAATGGGTAGCAGCGAACGCAATCAGCGCATTAAAATTATTAAACCTGCCAACGTTTCTGACGGCATGGGCGGATACAGTACCGTGCAAGAGCTGTATTGCGAGCGATGGGCGCAGGTAATGCCTCCGGCTTTTCGCGAGCAGGAAGCGCAGGGCGCGCCTATGGGCCGCGAACAGCTGCAGATTAAGCTTGAGCCTGCCGATAAGGCCATAAAGCGAGGCTGGCAGGTGGAATGGCAAGGGAACACGTATCGCATTGATACCGTTGACAATACTTATCGTGAGCGTACTCTGCTTATCGTGCATACGCTGAAGGCTGGTGCGTAATATGTCGTCTAAATTTGTTGTTAGCGTGCGAAATTCGGACCTTGCGCAATGCTTGAAGCAGCTATCAGCTTTTGACGGCAAATCTCGTCTTGGTGTGGAGCAGGCGATGGCAAATGCTGTGCGCCGTATTAAAAGCGGCGCTGTACGGCGTGTAGCTGTGGCTAGTGGCAGACTGAAGAAGAGCATTCGCAGCAGCTTCAGCAAGCCGAAATTGCTTGGAACTGTACGCGCACGTGCTCCGCACGCTCACCTTGTGGAATTTGGCGCCAAGGGCGCAATAGAAAAGCCGAAAAGGAAAAAGGCCTTGCGCCTGGCTGTTGCTGATGGCTATAAGTACATACGCAGAGCAAAAATTCCTGAACGAAAATCAAGACCTTTTATCATGCCTGCATATGAGGCAGAAAAAGGCAAGCTAATAGCTGACGTAAAAGCTGTCATCAGGAAAGGACGTTGAAAATGCAAAGGCTACCAAATAATGCTTTAGGCAAGGCTTTATTTAAGCTGCTGAATGAAAAGCTGCCTGATATTACTGTCTATGATTTTGTGCCGGAGGAGGCGGCTGTGCCGTATGTCACAATTGGCACCATGGTTACAAATGACATAAGCAGCAAGGCAGAAACAGCTTACAAGGTTGCTATCCAGATTAACATCTGGAGCGAGTACCGCGGCAAATACGAAATCAACAAAATAGCGGAGCGCATCATGGCTCTGCTATGCTCTAACGAAGGTTATATTGACGTGACCGCAGACGGGTTTACAGCATATCAGAATACAATTGATATGTACGAAGCCTATCCTGAAGATGCATACGGATACAATGGCGTAATCAGCCTTGAGGTCCGCGTTAAAGATACAATGGCAAAATAAGGAGGATAAAAATGTCTAGTGTTACATTTACGGAACGTACCGAGGGTGCAAGCACCTCTACGGCCGGCAAAGATTATTTGATTTATATCAACACTGCCGCAACCGAGGCGGCGCCAACGTGGACGCTTTTGGGCGGCCAACGCAGTGGCGATTTAACTCGTCAGGCTGACGAGATTGATGCATCTCACAAGACCTCCGGCGGTTGGAAATCTACACTGCCTGGTCTGCGGTCCTGGTCTATTGACCTCGAAACAGTTTACCTGGCTGGAGACACTGGTGCTAAATTTTTGGAGGCGGCTTTTTTGGCTGGCAAACAAATTCATATCAAATTTGAATATCCTGACAAGAGCTATGTTACCGGCTGGGCATCTATTACCGAGTGCAGCCTGAGCACGCCTTACGATGATGTCGCTACGCTTAAGGGCACCCTTAATGGCGACGGTGCTTTGAGCGACGTCCAAAAAGCGGGCTGAAATTTTATAAGGCTGGCGCTATGCGTCGGCCTTATTACATAAAGGAGCAAAACAAAAATGAAAAAAATTCCATTCAATTACATCGAAGAGGGCCAAGAATTATATTTTAACGTAGAACGCCTGATGCAGGTAGAAAGCGCTTTAAAAATGCCCGTAGGCAAAATTGTAAAAGAACAAGATCTGGGCGTAAATATTATGGTCACATTGCTGAGCATTGGCTTGCGCCAACATGGCATCCATGAGCCGAAATGGTACGCAGGCAAACTGCAGAACTTCATCAATGACGGCTTTGATTTGCAAAACATCCAGATTGACATTGTCAAAGCATTGGCCGGCAGTGGCATCTTGGGCAGAGAAACATACCTGATGTTTTGGCCGGAAGAAGCTACGGAAGCAGAGCTCCGTGCAATGGAAGAGGAACGCGAAAAAAACTAAGCGAAGGGCAAAAACGCGATGTATCAATCGCCGCATGGCTGAAATGGGCAGAACCGATAGCTTACGGTTATCTTAAGCTTACACCTGATCAGCTAGGCAAGCTTAACTTATTTGATTTTGAGACAATGCTCATTGCGTACAAAAAGGCTGAGGAGAGCAGGCGTTGGGAAACGGCGTACTGGATGTATTGGCTTGTAAATATGCAAAGCAGAAATAAGATAAGCGTAAAAACATTGATGGAACCGTTTTTGCCCAAAAAGACTCGCGCAGAAATCATTGGCGAGCGACAGTCGTTTTTTAAAAACTTTGAGCAGCAAAGGAAGGAGAGCGAAAAATGTCAACAGTAGCGGAACTGCTAGTGAAGATAGGCGCTGATACCAGCGACATAAAAAAAGAAATAAACGCTACTAAACGCATGATAAGAGACGCGTTTGGCGGCGACTTCCTCAGTGTGTCTCAAAAGGCTGTCGTTGGTTTGGCTGGTATTGGCGCTGCTATTACTGGCATTGGTGTAAAAGCTGTACAGGCTGCCGCTAAGCTGCAAAATGTGCAGACTGCATTTACCAACATGCTTGGGAGCGGCGAGAAGAGCACTGCTTTTGTCAAGGAGCTGCAACAGTTTGCCGCAAAAACACCTTTTGAGTTTAGCCAGGTAACCGAGGCCGCACAGAAATTTCTTGCTTTCGGTTTTACGGCAGAGCAAGTCATACCGACACTTACAGCCGTTGGTGATGCGGCCGCAGGCGTTGGCCTTGGCGCTGAGGGCATCAATCGTGTCACTTTGGCATTAGGCCAGATGGCCGCAAAGAGCCGTGTACAATCTGACGAGATGCTGCAGCTGACAGAAGCCGGCATCCCTGCTTGGCAGATGCTCGCTGATAAAATCGGCAAAAGCGTGCCTGAGGTTATGGACATGGTAAGTAAGGGCAGCGTTGATGCGGCAACGGGCATCAGTGCTCTCGTTGAAGGTATGAATAGCAAATTCGGCGGGATGATGGAACAGCAAAGCAGCACCATTCAAGGTACGTGGTCAACGCTTATGGATGGCTTAGAACAAAGCGCGGCGCAGGTTGGCTTAAAAATATCTGAGGCACTTAGTCTGCCAGAGGTATTTCAGAGCATTGGTGATGTGCTTACTGATTTTGCAACAACAGTACAGAGCAGCGGTATAGCAGAGGCGTTCCGCCAGGCGGTACCGCCAGAGTTTCAGTTAGCGTTAATTGCTATAGCAACAACGCTTGTTGGTGTAGCCGTTCCGGCAATATCTTTAGCTGTGGGTGCGCTAGCTGGCTTTGCTGCGCCGCTTATTGCTGCGGTCAGTGCAGCAGCTCCTTTTATCGCTGGTGCCGTTGCAGCTGCAACGGCGTTATATGCGCTTTGGGAGAGCGGTGTCAGCCTTACAGATATACTTGACATTATCGGCATAAAAGTTGACTTGGTACAAGATGTGATAAACCATGCCAAAGCTTTGTTTGAGCAATTTGGCAACACGTTGCAAAGCGTGCTTACTGTAGCTCAACCCGTAATAACTGCGTTTGCAGCAGCTGTTGCTGCAATGGGTGAAGTGATTATTTCTATCATAGGCACGTTGATAAATTGGAATCTGGAATTTTTGAACACTGCCTTGCAGGTGTTTAGCACAGTGTTATCTGTTGTTGAATGGGCGTGCAACAGCATAGGTGACATCTTAAATTGGCTAGGAGAACAGTTTCAAGACATTGCTGATAACATATTGCCGGCATGGGCATCTAATGGCTTAAAAACTATATCCGATTTCGTTGGCAAGGCAGTAAGTTGGCTTAATAAGCTTATTGATAAAATATTTGAGACGAATAATGCTTTGGGAAAGACTGGAGAAACAAAGAATCAGCCAACCAAAAAGGCAAAGCCGGAACGCAAAGCGCCTGCGTATGAGCAGTTTAAAATTAACCCCACTTCGAATATATCTAATGGCGGTAAAAGTGGCAATGCCAAAAGCGAAGAGAATAAGTTGCTGGCTGCAGCTACCAGCACCAGCAAACAAATCGCCGATGAATGGTATAGAACTTTTAGCACAAAAACAGGCCTTGTCGACCGATGGTATAAAGAGGAACTCGATACGCTGGAAAAGAGCAAAAGTGCTAATGTTAACTACGAGGTAGATAAGCAGCGTTTAACTGAACTCTATGCTAAAAAGCGTATTGATGCGCTAAAGCAAGAGGCTATCGATAAGCAAAACATTGTTAATAATGTGAGGGATATGGCGCTGGAAATCAAAATCAACGCTACAAATCTTAATAGCGATGTTGCCGAACAGGAGGCCGAGAAGATGCGTCTCAGCTACGAGAAAAGCATCAATGCCATAAATGACAAATGGAAAAAACAACAGCTTGATTTTATAGGCATGACGGAGCAGGAACGCCAAACGTACCTTAAAGCATTGGATGATTATGGAGTAGCCTACGAACTGCAGGGCAAAAATCAAATTAACTTTGAGAAAAATATCAACGCCGAAAAGTTAGCTGCTTACAAAAAATATAAAGACCAAGAAACGGAATATTATACTCAGTGCAAGGACATCCAGGCCAATATTGACAAGGCATATGCGCAAAACTCGTACTCTGTTCTGAAAAATGCGTTAAACAGCGAAAACATGCAACGTCTAACAGCTTACTCCGAAGCGCAAACTATTATGAAGGACTATTATGATGCAGCTGTAGAGGCGCACATGAGCTTTAATGAACGGCTTGCAAACAGTATTACAGCAAGCAAAGATAGCTTCCAGTCATTCTTTACGGATTTATTGACGGGTGCCTCGACGTTCAGCGAAGGCATGATGGACCTAATGAATAACCTGTTAAATACGATTGTTAGCCAGATAACAGCCGGCTGGGCAGCAAGCATAACACAAGGTTTGCTTGATGCAATAATGCCAGGTGGTGGCGCTGGCGCTGGCGGGGAAGAGGAAAACAATCCGTTAGCAGATCTTACGAATAGTGCTACAAATGCTACCAACGCGATCAACGGCATGACTACGGGCGTAGGTAGTGCTAATGGTGTCATTGGAGTCGGTACAAGCCTCATGGGTAGCTACAATACTGTGCAAAGCTTGATTACAGGGACAACCAAACCAGCTGAAGGCGCGGCAACGACAGCGCTGACAGCTGCATTAACAGCTTTGACGGCGGCGGCCACATCGGCAGCAACGGCGCTAGCGGCGATGTCTGCTGCTGGTGGTTTAGGTTTTGGTTTTTTCGCCAAAGGTGGTCTTGTTATGGCTGCCGGCGGCGGGGCCATTTATGGTGCAGGTACGGGCACAAGTGATAGCATACCGGCGATGTTGTCGAACGGAGAATATGTGTTATCTGCGAAGACTACCAAGCGCTTGGGAACACCGTTTTTAAATGCCATCAATAGCGGGCGTTTGCCTGGATACGCTACGGGTGGCATCGTGGAGCCGGACTATAGTATGGTCAATTTTAAACCAGATAACGCCAAAAACAACAGTAGCGGGAGTGCTGGCACTGGTGCAAAAAATATTAATTTGAATGTACAAGCTTTGGACGTGGATAGTTTCGTAAGCTTGTTAAGCAATCATGGTTTTGGAGAGGCTATAAAACAGTACTTTTTTGACAGCAACCGCAATTTTGCAAGTGAGGCAGGTGTGTGGTAATGCGTAAGTTCCCAGAATTAAGAAAATTTAGCTGGAACAGCACCTTTGAAGAAAAATGGAATACTACCGTCCAGAAGTCTGCCTCTGGCCGTGTGCGTACATTGACCAATCAGCTTTACCCGGCATGGACTATCAAAGCAAGCTATCCTGCGTTGACGGATGCACAGGCAGATGAGCTGTTAGGCTTCGTCGCTTTAATAAAAGGTTCCTTTGAGGCCTTCCTCTGGCTTGATCCGGAGCATAATACGGAAAAAGGTGCACCGTTGGCGCAGGTGAGCAGCAGCAAATATCAGTGCGTAGCGCGCATCGGCAGCTATGTAGAGCCAGTGGAATATGTAGAGAATGTAACCGTTCTGGTAAATGGCGCAATCGTGCCGGCAACCAATTACACTGTAAGCGGAGGCATTATCACCTTCCGGCAGATTCCATCCGGCACAGTGACGGCTAACTATACATATTACTGGAAAGTGATATTGGCAGATGACGGCCTGACCATCAGCAAGAAATTTGACAATATCAATACCGCAGAAATCAAGCTGGAGGTAGTACGATGAAGGACGTAGGCACAGGCTTAGAAAATTACCTGAATACGGAAAAGCATATGACAAGCTGCGACCTGTTCGAGCTGCGCCTGCCTGATGGCGGCGTTTATTACTACACTGACGCAGATAAGGATATCCTGTATGATGGCCATAACTATCGACATGACGTGCTGCTAATCAAACGCCAGCAGGTCAAGGTTAATGACAGCGTAGTTGTCGACACGCTGAGTGTAAACATCAAGGCTGATAAGACTGCTAAAATCGGCAACACGCCGCTGCTGAAGGCTGCACATGACGGCACACTGGATATGAGCAAGCTGCATTTACGCAGATGCTTTTTCCGTGATGCCGTAGTTATCGGTGCTATTGGCTTGTTTGGCGGCAAAGTGGAAGTAAAGTCGTGCGGCGGTTTAGGTTTGAACCTTACAGTGAAGGCTGTTACGCAAGGCCTTAGCCAGGAATTCCCGGTGCGAAAGTATTATCCGCAGGGCACATATTCAACAAAAGGTGGCACGATAACTGCCAGCACGGACAGTACAGCAGGCTGCCTGATTGCACCATATGTTCCATTGAAAGAGGTGCTGATGTAATGAATGAGGGACAGAAAATAGCCGAAGCTGCTTTGAGCTGGCTGGGTACGCCACATGTCAACGGAGCAAAGAGCAGAGGACACGGAATTGACTGCGGCATGCTTTTGATAGCGGCAACGGAGGATGCAGGCTGCATTGCGAAGGACTCTGTAAATGTGGCACCATACAGCAACGAATGGCATCTGCATCACAGTGATGAATGGTTCCTGCATTATGTGCAGACCTATTGCCATGAGGTTAAGACGATGGAGGCAGGAGATTTCCTGCTGTATCAGTTTGGCCGCTGCATTTCTCATGGCGGTGTATATGTTGGTAATGGCATGGTTTGTCATGCTGTTGTTGAACAGGGAGTTATCCTCAGCAGCGTTGATGATGTAATGTTTCTGGATGCAAAAGGCAGAAGCAGGCTGCGTGGTATATATAGGTTTGGAGGTGAGTAAATGGGCTTATTTAAGACGGCAAATATCGTCAGCAGGGCGGATAAAATCAGCAATTTTACCGTCAGTACGGCTGAGTATGGCAGCGCTGTAATGGAGCTGCTTGGTACAACGCGTATCAGCGGTAACGTTATTTATTATGATGACTTTGAGGCCCATGAGCACCGGGAAACCCAGCGCTCCGGCAAGGGCGGCGGTGTAAAATCTACTACAATAACCTATACATACACGGCTGCTGTCATTATGGGACTGTGCGAAGGTCCTATTAAAGGTATCGGCCGTGTATGGATTGACAAGGAACTGTATCAGTATCCGTCAGAGAAAATCGGCATGACATTGTACAGCGGTACTGCTGATCAGCAGCCATGGCCTTACGTTGTCGGTAAACATCCGGAAAAGGCTCTGCCTTATACCGGGCTTGCTTATATGGCCGGTGTTATCGACCTGGGCAATAATGCCAGCCTGCCTAACTTTAACTTTGAGGTTCAGGGCAAGCTGCTGGATACCGGTGACGGCGCTGACGTTAACCCTGCTGATTACATCAGATACATTCTGGACAAGGTTGGGCTGCAGGAAGTTGAGATTGTCGGTTTGGAGAATTACCGGAAGTATTGCCGTGAGTCGGATTTCCTTATTTCAACGCCAGCAGACTACACCAGCGCAAAGACAGCTCGTGATATTGTCAATGAGATTGCAAGCCTGACAAATGCGTACATGTTCTGGAGCAATGACCGTTTTAAAATCGTGCCTAGGGCTGACCGTCCTGTAGGCGAGTGGCAGCCTGATAAACAGATTGTCTATAACCTTACTGCGGACGATTTCATTGAGCAAAGCAACGGAGCCTGCGTAACCTATTCCCGCAAAGACAGCAGCGAGCTGTACAACCGTTTTACCGTGGAGTTTTACAATCGCGAAAATGCTTACGAAAAAGAAAGCGTCAGCTATGAGGACAGCGAAAATATTGCTGATTATGGCTTGCGGCAGGCAAGTACAACGGCTGCTCATTATATCTACACTAAAAAACGTGCTGTAAAGCTTGCAGAAGAGCTGGCAAGGCGCAACAAATATGAGCGCAACAAATACACCTTCAAATTAGACTGGTCCTTCTGCCGGCTTGAACCGGGTGACCTGGTGACGCTGACTGATGCTAATATTGGCCTTGATAAGCAGGTAGCAATGATTGACGGCATCACAGAGGATGCGCATGGCATCCTGAGCGTTACTGCTATCAGCAGAGCTGCAGGCGATTACTCCGAAGCTCTGTATGATGTGCATGAGGTTGACAGGCCTTATGTAGATTTCAACGCTGAGCCGGGGGATACGGATATACCGCTGATATTCCAGCCTCCTAGCGATTTGACTTCTAACGGTAACGAAATCTGGATAGCAGCCAAAGGCAAGAAGGATGCCTGGGGCGGCTGCACAGTATTTGTCAGCGACAATAATACCAATTATAGGAAGGTAGGCACTATAACCAATAATGCGCGCTTGGGTACTTTGGCCAAAAACATGCAGGTTGGTGATATATCCTGCGAGGTCAAGATTAACGGTATGCTGCTCAGCGGTACCGCGCAGGATGCAGAGCGTGGCAATACACTATGCTGGGTAGATGGTGAGTGCATCAGCTATACTACGGCTACAATGCTCAGTAACGGCAATTACCGCCTTGACGGCTGCAGGCGTGGACAATACAACACTACTGCTACAGCGCATAACAGCGGAGCGCGTCTGGTGCGCTGCGACGAGGCGCTGCTTAAAACAGAGGTCCGGAAAGAGGATGTAGGCAAAAAGATATGGCTGAAGTTTTGCTCCTACAATATCTTCAGTACCGGGGAGCAGAGCCTTGCCGATGTGCAGGCTTATGAGTACACCATTAACGCTTACTACATTCCTCCGGTGCAGAATCTGACGGCCTATAATCGTTACCGCCAGCTTGCTGACGGTGTGGCCCGTTATGACATTGTTGTCAACTGGACTCCGCCTAATATGGCTACATATCTGGAAGGCCAGCTCTGGTATAAGACCAACAATGAGCAGGCAGAAAGAATGGTTATGGCTGAGGGCGTGCCGGCAGATGAGATGGGCTGGCAGGGAGGATGGCTGTATGGTGGCTCCGGCAAAGACCAATGCGTAATACCTCAGGCTATTGTTGGCGATACCTATCGGCTTGCTGTATGCACTAAGGATGAATACGGTATGGCTACCAGCCCTGATATGTCGCCTCAGATTGATATTACGGTAGCAGTAAAGACTACAACGCCGAACACTCCGGATGATTTCAATATCAGCTTTAGCGATGTAGCAGTAGTTACATGGAAAGAGGTTACTAACTCCGACATAGCTTTCTACGAGGTGCGTCGCGACAATTACCCCGGGGTTGAGGATATAAACCTGCTAGCGCGTACCAACGGCCTCAGTGCGTCGCTGGCGCTGTCAGAGCGTACAGGCACGCTGTATCTGTATGCTAAAAGCGCCATAGGTAAATACAGCGCTCCTGCAGATTTGAAATACTACAAAGCAGAACCGCCGAGACCGGAACCTCCGGTGCTTAGTCCTAAAGTAGGCGGTATGGGCATCAAATGCAAGGCCGTACCCAGTGACTGCATCGGCGTGCGCTATTATATCAATGATGATAGCGTGTACAGCAAAAACAATACCCTGTCATATAGCTGTGAAGCAGGCGTGTATGATGTAACCTGTGCTTATGTGGATATGTTTGGCGATGGTCCACCATCCGGGCAGTCGACCTGTACCGTAAAGACTGTTATTGATGAAAGTATGATTGCTGATGAAGCTATCAGCTCCGCCAAGCTGGATAAGATTGTGCAGAACAACATCAGTAATGCTACGGCCAACGCAAATACTGCGTTACAAAATAGTAATAACGCTTTAGTTAATGCAAATGCAGCGTTGAGTAATAGTAATATCACCGCTGATAAGTTAAAAAAAGATTATAGTACAACTACGCAGACGGAAACACTTATTGCTACACGTGTTGCTAACAGTTTGGGTAATTACAGTACCACAGAGCAGACCGCCACAATGATTAGCAACAGTATTGCTAATTTCAAGGACGGTACCCTTAGTAAGTACAGCACGACTAAGCAGACTGAAGCGCTCATCAGCTCGCAGGTAGCAAGCTATACTGACGGAAAACTGAGCAGTTACAGCACGATCGAGCAGACCAACACGGCAATCAGCAACATGGTTGTTAAGCTTAATAATGCGACTGATAAAAAATTAGAATCATACAGTACCACAGAGCAGACCGCCAACATGATTGCCGGCAGCATTGCTAATTTCAAGGACGATACGCTTAGTAAGTACAGCACGACTAAGCAGACTGAAGCGCTCATCAGCTCGCAGGTAGCAAGCTATACTGACGGAAAACTGAGCAGTTACAGCACGATCGAGCAGACCAACACGGCAATCAGCAACATGGTTGTTAAGCTTAATAATGCGACTGATAAAAAATTAGAATCATACAGTACAATCACGCAAACTCAGGATGCCATCAGCCTTGCGGTAAAAGATATCGACCTTGACGGCAATACGCTGGTCAGCAAAATCAACCTTGCTAATGGCGGCATCCTGCTTGACGGCAAACTCATCCATATCACCGGTCAGACTCTTTTTGATAACAATATTGTTACAAAAAAAATGCTGCAGGCAGGGAGCGTGGATGCAAGCAAGATAAAGGTAGATAGTTTGTCAGCTATCTGCGCGACTATCGGTACATTACGTACAGCAACTAGCGGAGCAAGAACGGAAATAAAAGACAATTTGATTGAAGTATATGACAGCAATAATGTGCTTCGGGTAAAAATGGGGGTATGGTAATGGCTCAAGGTTTAGTAATAAACAACGCAGACGGAAGTGTGAAATTAGATACTAACAGCAATATCACAAGAACAATAGGACAAGCAACTCTGCAAGGCAGCGGAGAAATCACAAGCGCTGGCATAGGATATCCGAATAATAAGCTGTGGTACATAATCCTCAGTAACGTATCTCCGGTATACAAACCCAGTAATAACGAATATCCAATTTTGCGCATAGATGATACCGGGTATAGGATATTTTGGAAAAACCAACTCGGCACGAAGATAAGGTATGGAATAATATGAGCACTTATCTTGAAGTTATAGGCGACGATAAAAGAGTCGTTATCGACGATAAATTTGCTTGCATGGAAGTAGTTGACAGTTTCCCGTTATCACAGTGCAAGAAGAAAGATATGTCTAGTAGCACGGCGGGATGGCACAATTATTATTATGAATTTCCAACTGGCCATTCGATACCGGACAATGCGTTGGTTGGGATAAGTTTAAATGGAATAACTAGCGAAGTGCCGTTTTCCTATTTAGCTATCGGAAATACTATTCGCTTTTTTGGTGACGGAAGCGCAGTAGCACAAATTGGCATAGTTGCTATCGAAAGAGATGATATTATAGCAACGTCGACACTGTATATCTTTAACCATACTACAAGGACACCTAGCGAACACGGCACTGGGCTTGAAATAATAAACGATAAGAACGAAATAGTCTTTTCTTCTGAACGGCCCTATATAAACGTCTTGAAATGTGGAAGCGAAGAAAAAGATAACATTTCTACTGCGAGCGAAAAGCCAATAATTGCGTGCAATTTAGGAGAAGATTATTACTATGAGCTTTACCAACAAGCCGCTCATATATCACCGCAAGGCGTAGAAAGCCATAAAAGGCCAACATATATTTTAAAAAATCAAGTAGTAAGTATTGTTCCCAGATTTTTCAATACGTTTTGGATAGGAGACAGTCAAGCCCCAGAATACAACCCAGACACAGGGGAATGGACGTACCCGGATAATGGAGGGCCTGAGTACGGAGGATTTTACGAATTTGATGCTTGGTATAATTACGGTTGGTTGGTAGGGACTATTTGCTAATTTTTACATCAGAAAGGGAGGCGACAAATGAAACCACAAGCATTTCAGCCAGGCGAGCTGCGCGATGAATATGACCAAATAATTCGCGCCGGTGCCTATGGCAAGAAAACACCATTTGTTAATTCTGACAATAGCGCTATCTTAGACTATATCATGAACAACTTTGATGCGTTATATGCTCAGATACCCAACGGCAGAGCCTATGTAAAATCTGTCAACAATATAACTCCGGACAGCAACGGCAATGTTACTGTTAATGTTGGCACCGGCGGTGGCGGAACCGGTGGCACAAACATTACTGTAGACAGTACATTGTCAAGCACAAGTACCAACCCTGTACAAAATAAGGTGCTCTATGCAGCCTTAAACAATAAGTTGGATAAGAACGGTACTGCAACCTATGCTGCACGTGACAGCTCCGGTAATATCATCAGTAGCACCTATGCCAGAAAGACGGAGCTGAGCGGCTACGTGAAGTCAATCAATAATGCGAAGCCTGACAGTGCCGGCAACGTCAACATCAGTAGCAGCGGTGGCGGATCTAACATTACTGTTGACAGCACATTATCAAGTACATCCAATAACGCTATTGCTAACAAAGCTGTTTATGAGGCTCTGAGTGGCAAACTGGATAAAACGGGCACGGCCGCAGCTGCTACAAAAGCTACGCAGGACAGTTACGGAAATGTAATTGTTACTACTTATGCCCGCAAGTCGGACCTCAGTGGCTATGTTAAAACGATTAATAACCAAGAGCCTGATACCAACGGTAACATCAATATTAGCACCGGCGGCGGTGGAACCGGAACAAGCATTACTGTTGATACCACGTTATCAAGCACATCAAATAACCCGATTGCTAATAAAGCTGTTTATACGGCCGTAAACAATAAACTTGATAAAACCGGTATAGCTGCCTATGCGACAAGAGATAGCTCAGGCAATATAATCACAGATACATACGCGAAAAAATCCGAAGTTAGCGGTGTGGTAAAATCTGTTAATAACATTGCCCCGGATAGTAACGGTAATGTAACAATTACTGTTAGTGGCGGCGGTGGCTCAGGTGATTACTTGCCGTTAACGGGCGGCACAGTCACCGGCGGCATCACAGCGACTAATTTCCAGACTGGTACAGGGGCAGCCAACTATTTTCAGTGCCGCAAATTTAGGGGCGAGGGTGACGCGAATACCTATTATCACGCCGTTGATTTTGGGTGTTCCGGCCATGACAGCGTGGATTTTTACGAATACGACCCCAGCTGGAACTTTTATAAATGCACCTCCGGCAATAAGTCAAGTGCTGTTTTAGTCGGTAACATCAACGGCAACGGTTGGAATGGTGGTGCACGGCTGAGCGGTGCGCCAACAGCACCTACTGCGGCAGTTGGCACGAACACCACTCAGATAGCGACAACTGCTTTTGTACATTCAGCTATTCCTACAAACGTATCGTCGTTTTCTAATGATGCGGGCTATATTAAAAGCGTAAATAACACCAAGCCCGACGCTAGTGGTAACGTAACTATTAATGTTAGTGGCGGCGGGAGTGGTAGTGGAGTAAGCACGTCTACACAGAACACATGGACGGCTCAGCAGTCGTTTGATTTAGTCTTGTTGGACTTAGAAAAATACAAAACATCCTACGATAATGGAAATTCTGTAAAACCTTCTAGAGTTACGGCTGTGTACAATGCAACAGGTAGTTTTACTTTAGATTTAACAAACTTTTCTTATCTACTAAGCACAGGGCAATCATTAGTTTTTACTGCATATATCAAAGCTAATGCTGATTATCCTCTAACTATAACGAATGGGGGCACGTTAAAATATACTGGCAACCCATCTGATTTAGCGATTACGAGCGCAGGTTTATTACTTAATATCTTTATAACATTAGATAATAGTGGTAACAAAACAAGCATCGTACAAGCATCTAAGTTATCATGGAGGTGATGTAATATGGGACTTAATCGTTTATTTATGTTCAAGCGTGCTGAGGGCGGTGGTGATGTCACCGAGAACGTGTTTGTAATGACTATGGGACAGAAAAGTAACCAGTATGGATACAATCGCAACAATGGAAATTATGGCGAGGTTACAGGCAATGTCGAACATGACGGCAGAGCCGTTACTCTTGTTATATTGTCTTATTACGGCGGTTGGCTTGACGTTGCATTTAAGGAGGATGGTGTTACGAGTGGTAGTCGCAATATTAGCCTTAACATCACTCCCGTAGAAACAGGCGTTACTGTGTCCCTTACAGTAGGCAAAATGTCATATCAAGGTAGCTTGACGGGCTTTTATACCTACGTGCAACGTGTGCCGTCAAATATATCAAGCATGTTTACTGCTGCTAACGTAGGCAAACAGTTTAAAGTCGAAATAGTATTTAATTAAGGTGGTGATTTGATGAAAACATATACATATATGGAAGAAAATTACTCCAATATTTACGATTTAGCAGAAGCGTTAGCTAAGGAGGGCGTTTTTATCCCGCTATCCTTGGCTGAGGCTGATTTGGAGGAGTTGGGGGTAAATGTAGCGGAAACAGAAGAGCCGATTGAAAACGTAAAGCAACGCAAAATCGTGGAGCTGAAGCGCCAGCGTGATGTTGCAGAGGTTGAGCCGGTAGAATATGGCGGTTATCTCTACGATTACGACAGTCAGGCGCGCGACCGTATAGCAGCCGCGATAATTGCGCTCGATGTTCAGGGCGATGGCGCTAAAATTAGCTTGACCACGGCAGACAATGAGGATGCGGTGGTTACGGCTCAGGATCTGCGTATGATTATTGCTTCCGTGGCCGCACGCAGCAATAAACTGCATACGGCGTACAGGGCTGCTAAGGCACAGGTGGAAGCTGCCAGCACGGCAGAAGAAGTAGAAGCTGTAACAATGAATAATTAGGAGGTTGAGAGATGGATTTTTTAGCTTTGCGCTACGCCGTATATAACGCGGCACACACTTTAACTCATGGTTTTACCTACAAATCGGTGATCGGGGCAATCCTTGCGGTATTGCTGCACAAACACGCGATATTATTTATGGTTTTTACCGCGTTGGTATTTTTGGACTGCTTCACTCGCTGGATGAGCCTGTCTTACAAGCGCCTGCAGGGCATGGGGCAAACTCCGTCTGTGATGCAGATTATAGGCGGCATTGAGGCGGCGCGTGCCGAAGGCCTGATCTCCAGCGAAGTCATGAAGCATCGCTTTGTTGGCAAGGTCATCGTGTACATCCTCTGCGTGCTTGCTGCCGTGCTCGTAGACTTGGCGATGATTACGCTGCATCAGCCTGTGTGGGCTGTCCCGTTGGTTGCAGGCTATCTCGTAATTACCGAGCTGCTGTCGATTTGCGAGAACCTTAGTGATGCTGGCATTGAGACCGTCGGTGAGCTGGCGGCTATCATCAAAAAAAGAAAGGGCTGATTACTATGTTAACTGAACATTTTTCTGAAGCTGAATTTGCATGCCGTTGCTGTGGCATGCTGCCTACGACCGGTATCAGCATGGCATTGCTGTTGGGACTGGAGCGCCTGCGCCTGCGCATCGGCAGACCGATTAACATTAGCAGCGGTTACCGCTGTCCGGATCATAACCGTGCTGTGGGCGGCGTCTGGAACAGCCAGCACGTAAAAGGTACTGCAGCAGATATCTATGTAGACGGCATGGGCGTGCGTGAGCTGGCCAATATCTGTAAGCAGATTTTCGATGGCGTGGGCACCTATGTTGACAGTGGTTTTGTGCATGTGGATATGCGCGAGGGTGGTGCTGTTCCAGGATACTTTACTTGGGAGGGCTAAGATGTGCTTAAAACAATATTGCGTAATTACTGTAGCTACATTGTGCTTGCTGTGCTGTGCCTCTGCATCGGCGGCATCATCGGTTACAACCTACACAATGACGGCAACGGAGATGGCAGCACTCGACAGCAGGTTGAGTCTGCTGCAGCAGCAAACCAAGAGCACCAAGCAAGCGCTGGCAGAATCACAAGCAGCGCTGAGCGCATCGAAAGCGGAATTGAGCAAGCTCAAGACGGAATCAATAAAGCTGCAGATAGAGCTGCAAGCTCAGAGCAGCTTATTGGAGAGTGCCAACAAATCCTTGCAGGCATCCGCGCGCGAGGAGAAGCGCGTTAAAAGACAGCGGCTGCTTTGGCAGATTATTGCCGGCGGAATGGTAGTGGCACTAGTAAAGCAATAATTAAATAAAAATTAAAAGCCTACGAGTAAAAATTAACTCGTAGGCTTGTTTTTTATCAAAATTCATGAAAATAATGCTATAATATCATGAAAAAATATTGACAAATTCAAAGTAATGTGCTATAATTAAAGCATAGAGAGGAGGGAAACATGTGGACAAAGATAAGTGGCTGAACCTGCTGACAGCGATAATCAACTTAGCAACCGCAATTATCCTGTACAGCAAGGCTCAGTAAGCATCCGGGAGAAGCGAATGCTTCTCCAAAACCAAAATCTTGGTTCAATTACAGTGTACCACATCATGATAATTATGGCAAGAATTACGACTATTATCAGCGTAGTAGCTTTTATTGTAGCTGTTGCAGCATTAATCAAATGGAGTTGAGCAAAATGACAGAAGAAAAAACAACTTGGGGCGGCGCGCGTGCTGGCGCTGGCAGAAAATCCTTGGGCGGCAAAATGCGTTCTTTGCGCATGACAGATTTTGAGTACGATTTCGTGCGGGATGCGTTGAAAAAAATACGTGCTGGCGTGGAAACATTGGATGTAGCAGCGTATCGCACAGAGTGGAAACCGAAAGAAAAGGATTAGGCTTTATTCTGGAATTGTTTTCAAAAATAAAATAAGGCTCGGCTAGACACCGGGCCTTGTTTCTGATATTATGTTGTTACAACTACATAATTATAACATAAACTAGGAAGCAAGAGAGTACAATCGGTTAATCACTATATTGCGGTCAATATAATTTCGAGTCCGCGGCACCAACATAAATTTTGTTTATGTTGGAACAATATATAGAATGAAAATGCTGATTGTACTTTTAGAAGTCAATCAGTTTTTTTGTGTGTAAAAAAAGAATCCCGCCATCCCAGAGACAAGCTTCCCTGAAAGATGGCGGGATAGAGGGCGCTTCTAAAGAAACCATTCCCTCTGAATGCAGTTTAGCAAAGACTTTAATCATAAACCTTATGGTGATAAAGAAACATGCAAGATTCAATGGGAAGATAAGATGGTGTTACATTCGTTATCAGATAGCCGAAATAATAACCAAGTAACTGGCGAGCGTGCTATGACTGCCAATATGGCGAAATAGAAGGAAGCAAAAAATGCAGATATGCGCAAAGCGTGCATATCTTAAACGAGCTAAAGAAGCGTATGCCGAGGCTGGCGTATATGAGCCTACAAAAGCACAGTAAAAAGCTGATACTACGGCAGGTCGCTAGGACTTGCCTGGTATCAGCTTTTTAATTTATATGAAGTTCTGAATTGCAATAAAAGAAAACTGCTTTGATAAATATATCGTATAGACCTTCGCCTTACGTAATCTACGGTTTCCGATTTATTCAGCCACGCAGAAGACAGGTCTGAGCCTTCGGGAGCGACCCTGAGCTTCCTGCCCCTTTTGCCTGCCGCGGGAATGGCTACCCACAAATTTCACCCATCTTTCAGATAGTTGAGCCAGCTAATTTCGAGAACTAGCAACACTCTGGTATTGAGCTACTTTTTCCTCAGAATTCTGTTATACACGGATTTCTCCGCTTCACTACCAACAGCTTGCTTCGGAGTTTCCGCTAAGTTCGCTGCAGCATCCCTGCTGCAGGTTTCACGGATTTTTCTAGCCTTTCGAGCTAGCGTCTATTGTCGCTGCCAGAATCCTTTGTGCTTTAATCGGCACCAAGATCCGCACATACCGTTCTGTGTTGCCTTTTGGGCTTCTCTATCAGTCCTCGCGGAGCAACAGAAACCTCACTGCCGCAGTATCCCGCAGGCAGCCTGGTCACAGCTTCCGGTATTCTCGGAGGGGTTGACAACCCTTTAGTGCACCGAGTTATACGATATATTTGTCAAAACAGTTTTCAAGGAACATGTCGGTATTCAACCGATGAACAAAGTATAACATATCATAATGAAATAATCGTGGAAAAAAAGGTGCGCATTGAAGCAGTAGAGATAAACAAAGGCTGACGCTTCGTATTTACGCAAGGCGTCAGCCTTTGTTGTTGTTCACTATTAGGTTATAGGTTAAGCCTTAAAGCCAAGGTTATAGGCTTCCTGCAGCTTGCTGCTGCCGCTGATTTCGCCTGCAGCATTAACTCCACCGCAGAAAAGGCTGCCGGCTAATTTAGCCTTTTCGAAGCAGTCAATCCAGCCGGTTAAGCCTGCCAGTGCACGCTCAGGGGTATAGCTGCCGTTGTCCGCAGCAGTTGCCAGGAAGTATACCTCGCGGAATTTGTAATCCTTAGGAAACATGGAATTCATGCGGTCAATCAGCACCTTCATCTGACCGGCCATTTCGTAATAATAGATAGGCGTTGCCCAAACAACTACGTCGGCATTCAGCACAGTCTCGGTGATAGGCAGCGCATCGTCGTTAAAAATGCAGTGCCCCTTGCTTTGACAGGCCAGGCAACCTATGCAGAAGGCAATGCTTTTGCCCTTGAGCGATAGATATTCAACCTCATGGCCTGCGGCTTCAGCGCCCTTAACGAATTCCTTGGCTAAAGCCTCGGAGTTGCTGTTTGCTCTTAAACTTGTGGAAATGACTACAATTTTTTTCGACATTTTAAGTCCTTCCTTATATAATGTATTTAGGTTGATAAAGGTAACCTATAACCCTTATTGACTGTATGATTATACAGGATATTCCTGTATAATAACTGTATTAGATAGAGTGTCATCGTTCCTTCCTTGAGGCTACGACTTCGTACTTGAAAGACTGATGCCTCTGTCTTTCGTGTGACCTTTTTCCTGGTGCTTTCAGTATAATACTTGGAGTGCGGTCTAAGTCAAGGGGATGGATTATAATTTATATTCGCTGGTTTTATCACACTAGCGGAATTTGGCTTTAAGATTGCTTTGCCTTTTTAGGTGAACAAAGCTGTCGACGGAGGAGCGGTGCAGTTTTCTAGCTTGGTAACTGTCAAATATAATAGCTAATATATTAGCTAAAACTTGCAAAAAGAATGCTTTTAAGATAAAATATTAGCTATGGATATGTTTGATTTTTTGGAAGCTACCCCAGATGAGATTAACAAAGGAATTGCAGCTCGCGTTCGTACTGTACGTAAACGGCGCAAAATTTCACAGGTTAAATTAAGTGAGAAATCAGGAGTAAGCTTAGGATCTGTGAAGCGCTTTGAGAGTACAGGTGAAATTTCCTTATTATCTCTGACTAAAATTGCTATCGCATTGAATGTTGAACAAGAGCTGAAGCAGCTTTTCAGCAACGTGCCTTATTTGTCACTTGAGGAGATAGAAAATGAAAGAAATCAACAAGGTTAAGGTATCTTATAATGGTAAGCTGGTAGGCTATATAATTAGGTATCAGCGTTATCTGACCGCTTTTGCTTATGATCCGGAATGGTTGAGTAATGGATTTTCTATAAGTCCTTTTTCGCTGCCTTTAAGAGAAGAGCCTTTTATTGCTAAGCAAGAGCCTTTTGATGGTTTGTTTGGCGTTTTTGCAGACAGCTTGCCTGATGGATGGGGCAGACTGCTGCTGGATCGTTTATTACTGAAAAACAAAATAAATCCCCATAGTGTAGGTAATCTTGAACGTTTGGCGATTGTCGGCGCATCCGGTATGGGCGCTTTGTCTTATGAGCCTGAGTATAATATTTCTGAAAAAAGCGGTTTTGCTGATTTGGATAAGCTGGCTGAAGAGTGCAGTTTGATACTGTCTTCTGAGTATAATGATAATATTGATGAACTATTTTCTTTAGGTGGCTCTTCAGGTGGTGCAAGACCTAAAATACTTACAGAGGTTGATGGAGAAGATTGGATTATAAAGTTTCCTGCTTCTATGGATAAACCGGATATAGGCTTGCAGGAGTACAAGTATTCTCTTAGTGCCAGAAAATGTGGGATAAGTATGTCAGAAACGCATTTGTTTCCTTCGGCGCGTTGTGAGGGTTACTTCGGTACAAAAAGATTTGATCGTGTGAAAACTTCTGAAGGTGAAAAAAGAATTCATATGGTTTCGGTAAGTGCTCTTCTGGAAACGTCACATAGGATTCCTAATCTTGATTATATTATCTTGGGAAAATTAACTTTGACGTTGACAAAGGACTATCAGGAGCTTGAAAAACTGTTTAGGTTAATGTGCTTTAATGTTTTTGCGCATAACCGCGACGATCATTCTAAAAACTTTTCGTTTATATATTCTGATGATGAGAAAAAATGGCTTTTATCGCCTGCCTATGACTTGACGTATAGTTATTCTATAGGCGGAGAGCATGCTACAACGGTTGCTGGTAATGGCAAAAATCCGGGCATGAAGGATATATTGGAAGTTGCGAAGAATCTTGGTATGAATCTCAAGCGGGCTGAAGATATAGCGCAGCAGGTTCAGGCTTGTGTCGAAGATGATTTAGGAGAAATTCTTTCTAAAAGATTTTAAGGTTTAATATTTAAATTTCAAGAAACAAAATTTACGTTGTAAACGTGGCGATTTTGAATTGCAAATATATTATACGAGATGGTTCATTATATAATGAACGCATAAAAATAAAGGATGAGCTTCAAACCGTGGCTGCTCCCGTCACGAACAGGAAGCATGGCTTGCAGGCTCATCCTTTTTTGAAGTGAATCCATAACACGGCAGGCGTTTGAAAAGACGTCGGCTCCGTGGGGCTGTGTTCTGATCCCTTGATAGAATTCTGTTAGCAAGAAGCGCTTGCTGTGTGCTATAATAGTTGTAAGCAAAGGATAAACGGCTTTAAAATGTTTCGATTTGTCATGAACCGGTTCCGCGGCACCAACATAAATTATGTTGGAACAATATATAGAATGAAAATGCTGATTGTACTTGAAGAAGTCAATCAGTTTTTTTGTGTTTAAATTTAAATGCTCATTGTATAATGATATTCTGTTTAAAATTTTTCGTGCTAACAAAAAAAGCAGCTATTACACAAGCATGAAGCTTGCTGATAGCTGCCTTTTGTTATGCCCAATTGACAAACCGCTTTGACAAATATATCATATAGACCTTCGTCTTACGTAATCTACGGTTTCCGATTTATTCAGCCACGCAGAAGACAGGTCTGAGC
>OCHM01000138.1_pt1 | contig 57868 bp, 45 predicted proteins | sample 1538901 | NCBI WGS metagenome assembly OCHM01 (sample SAMN04571734, study PRJEB22368) | human gut metagenome | biome: human gut; material: stool | host: Homo sapiens | place: Luxembourg | collected 2012-11-08 | reverse complement strand
GCAATGTAAGCTTGCTTACAAATTGCCGAGTGCAGCTTATCTTCTGCAAAGATAAAACAATTATTTCTAATCTTCCCTCTTAAAAAGGAAAGAATGACGACATTATGTTAAAAAAGCACCAAAACGCATTGATATAAATAGCTAAAACATGATGATTTTGCGATTTTATTTGAATAATGTTAGTAGATTATTAAAAAAGCACTATCTTTGCATAGTGATATATTATATATATGTGAGATATATATGAATGTTAAACTAAGTTTGTTTTTATATGCATATAAACTATTTATCCCCAAGTGCCTACCGCTTGATTCTGTTAGGCTGTTGCTTTACCCCTCCTTTATTTAGTTCTGTATGTGCACAGAATTCAGGAGAGTTTGCAACAACTCAAACAGAAGTATCGGTAAAGAAAGGGTTTGTAGAAGGAAAGGTCTTAGACAATGGAGACCATGAGCCTATGATTGGCGTAACGGTGGCTATAGAAGGTACCACCAACGCTGTAACTACCGACATCGATGGTAACTTCTCTCTGCCTATAAAGGGAGAATGCAACATCGTATTTTCATTTATCGGATACAAGAAGTTAGTAGTCCGATACACAGGAAACAACCAAGCTGACTTTGCACAAATCTTGATGAAGACCGAAGCTCTCAACATCAAGGACGTGGTGGTGACGGGAGTCTATCGCCGAAAGAAAGAGAGCTTTACTGGTTCTTCCAGCACCTTCAAGGGCGACGAGCTTAAGAGTGTGGGTGCGCAGAATGTGCTTCAGAGTTTGAAAACCTTGGACCCTTCGTTCAAGATTATGGAGAACAGTCTTTCTGGTTCCAACCCTAACAAGATGCCGGATATTGAAATCCGTGGTAAATCGAGTGTGGCTGGACTCAAAGAGGAATATGGCTCCGACCCTAACCAGCCACTCTTTATCCTTGATGGTTTCGAAACAACTTTGGAAACTGTCATGAACCTCAATATGAACAGAGTTGCGTCAGTAACTTTGCTCAAGGATGCTGCGTCTACAGCCATCTACGGTTCTAAGGCTGCCAATGGTGTTGTAGTTATCGAAACCAAGGCACCGACAAAGGGTAAGTTGCAGATTTCATACAAGGGCGACTATAGTCTCGACTTTGCCGACCTTTCTGATTATAATTTGATGAACTCGCGCGAAAAGTTGGAGTTTGAGAAGCTGGCTGGCGTATATAAGGACAACACCAGCGACCCATTCAACCAGATAAAGTTGGATAATCTCTACAACTCTCGTCTCCGCGACATCGAGCAGGGCGTTGACACCTATTGGCTCAGCGTGCCTTTGCGTACAGGCTTCACTCACAAGCATAATGTATATGCCGAAGGTGGTGAAGGCAATGTGAGATATGGCTTGGGCTTGAACTATGGTATGGTTAATGGTGTGATGAAGGGTTCCGACCGTGAGACTTTGGGCGGAAACCTCGACTTGATTTACCGTACAGGCAAGTTTCAGTTCAGCAATAAGCTCTCTATCGACTATTTAGAGACCAATAATCCTGCCGTAAGCTTTGCAGAATATGCACAGGCAAACCCATATTACAAGAAGTATGGTGCTAATGGCAAGATAAACAAATATCTTTATTATCCTGAAGATGGTTTGAACGACAACCCTGTATCAAACCCTCTATGGAATGCTCACCTCAACAACTATGATAAGGGTCAGCGCTTCGGCTTTACTAATAATTTCATAGCAGAATGGTTTGCTACCGACGATTTGCGTGTACGTGCTAAGTTTGGTATGACCAAATACGACGACACACAAGACGAACGCTTGTCGCCAGAGCATACCGACTTTGACGATAAGGAAGCCACCCAGAAGGGATTGTTTAAGCATAGCCTACAGAAATACCTCTACTACGAGGGCGACATCTCGGCAACATTTGGTAAGCTTATCGCAAAGAAGCATCAGCTCAATGCGGTATTGGGTTTCAACTTCAACAATACCACAAGCAAGACCAATGGCTATTCGGCAACAGGCTTCACCGACGACCAGTTTGCAGCACCTTCGTTTGCCAACAACTATCCTACTGGTGGCAAGCCAAGATATTCTGAGAACATAAAGCATGCGTCGAGCTTCTATCTCAATGGTGGATATGCTTACGACAATCGCTATTTGCTCGACTTCAACCTTCGTAACGATGGTGCCTCTATGTTTGGTACCGACAACCGTTTCCGTACCACTTGGTCTGTGGGTTTAGGTTGGAATATTCATCACGAGAAATGGCTTGAAGATCGCGACATTTTCCAGTTGTTGAAGCTTCGTGCCTCTGTTGGTAACCCTGGTAATCAGAACTTCTCTGCATACCAAGCTTACACCACCTACATCTTCAACAGCTTGATGTCTAACATCTTCGGTACTGGTGTTATCATCAATAGCCTTGGCAACAACGATTTGGCTTGGCAGGAGACAATCAACTACAACTTTGGTGCCGATGTCACCACTTTGGGCAACCGTCTGAACTTGACTCTTGATTACTTCATCAAGAATACCGACCCATTGCTCGCTATCATCACCACCCCTGGTTCTATGGGTGTAACAAGCGAAGCCCTTAATGCTGGTAAGCAGAAGACTAATGGCTGGGAAGCTACTATCAAGTTCTCGCCTATCTACATGCCACAGCAGCGCATCAACTGGAACATCTCTTTGAGCGCTACTCACGCTAAGTCGAAGTATGCCAATATCGGCAATGCCTTTAGCGCACTCAACGAGAGTGGAAAGACATCACTCCACAACACCACTCGCTACTACGATGGCGGTAGCCCTACAGCAATATGGGCAGTACGCTCTGCTGGTATCGACCCTGCTACAGGTAAGGAATTGTTCATCAAGCGCGATGGCACATATTCGTTTACCTATGATGCAAGCGACGAGGTTGTTTGTGGCGACACAGAACCTGATGTAGAAGGATTGTTGGGAACAACATTCTATTACAAGGGCTTCTCATTCAGTTGCTACTTCCGCTATCAGTATGGCGGTCAGCTATTCAACAGCTCTCTCTTCGATAAGGTTGAGAACATAGGTACTGCCGACGTTTACAACAACCAAGACCGTCGTGCTCTCTACGACCGTTGGAGCGTAAACAACCGCAATGCTCTCTATAAGGGAATTTCTATGGTGCAGAAGACCGACAAGTCGTCACGTTTCGTGATGGACGAGAATACTCTCACTTGCGAGTCTATCAACATCGGTTATGAGTTCCCACTCAACATTGCCAAGAAATTCGGCATGCAGGCTCTTTCTATCCAAGCCAACATGAACGACATCTTCCGTTGTTCTACTGTCAAGGCGGAACGAGGCATCGACTATCCTTTTGCCCGTACCGTTTCGTTCTCAATAGGTGCAACATTCTAAAACCGTCAGACGATGAAAAAAATAATATATACAATGATAATAGCCTGCACCACTCTGTTTGCTTCATGCGACAGCTGGCTGGAGGTGAAGCCTTACGATCAGATTGCCGAGGGCGAACTTCAAAAGTCGGAAGAAGGCTACCAGAAAATGCTCAACGGCATCTACATCGACCTTAATAGCGATGCGCTATATGGTCAGACTCTATCTGTAGAGATGATAGAGGTGATGGGTGGCGCTTATACCATAGGTACCGACAATAGCGTATGGGGCAACTACAAGGATTTGTCATCATACCAATATAATACCGAATATTGGCGTAACCGCCTTGACCAAACATGGAATAAGGCTTATGCGCTGATATTGAACTGCAACAAGATTCTGGAAACCATCGATGGCAACAAGAATCTGTTTACTGATGGCAGCTACTATATCATAAAGGGTGAAGCTTTGGCACTTCGTGCTATGTTGCATTTCGATATGTTGCGCCTCTTTGGTCCTGTATATTCTAAGGATAGCGATAAGAAAGCAATACCTTATTATACCAAGCAGACCAACTCTCCAGAGCCTATACTCACAGCTCAGGAGGTGATGGAGAAAATAACTACCGACTATGAGGATGCTCTCAACTATCTTGCCAACGACCCGGTGAAGACAGAAGGCACCATGATGAGCAGCACCGAGGATGGCTCAAGCAATTTCTTGCGCTATCGTGCTTTGCGCCTCAACTATTATGCTGTAGAGGCTCTCATGGCTCGTGCTTATCTCTATATGGGCAACAAGACCGAGGCTTTCAAGTATGCTACCGACGTTATCAAGACTGCCGACCAGAATATATTCCCATTCGTGGATAAGAATCTGGTTATTGGTTCGCCTGCCGACCCTGACCGCATATTCTCTTCAGAGGTATTGTTTGCTTTGACCAACACCAGTCGTGGAACTATCCACAAGAACTTCTTCGACCCTTCACGTTTGCCTAACTATGTGTTCCGTATGGACGACAGCATGATGAGCAATCTCGTGTATGGTGGTGCTGCAACCACAGGTGGTTATCAAGACGACTACCGCTATCGCGCTTGCTGGATGGCAACAGGTAGCAACCGCTATTTCTATAAGTATAGCGATATGGTGGCTAACGGAAGCATCCAAAACTCGATGATTCCTATGGTAAGATTGGGCGAGATGTTCCTGATAGCTGCCGAGAGCCAGAGTGGCGATTTGAAAGCTGGCGTACAGTATGTAAATGCTTTGCGCAGAAACCGTGGCGTAGCAAATCTCACCACATTAACTCCCGACTTGCTGAAGTATGAGTATATCCGCGAACTATATGGCGAGGGTCAGCTGTTCTTTCTCTACAAGCGTTTGAATAGCGACATCATCACTTCTGCTACAAGCAGCAAGAACCCTAAGGCGAGCGATTTGATATTCGTGGTTCCATTGCCTGACACGGAGACTGAAAACAGATAAACATCCTAACGACATAAGACTATGAACAAGATAAATAATAAGATAAAATCCATGCTGATTGGTGCGATGGCTATCGTCGGAGTATGCTCATGTAGTGAGCAGACTCCTGAAGTCTTCGACAATATCGACGGCATATATCTCAACAATCGCTCCAACACCAACATCTTGCAGGATTCTACCAACGTAACCTTCGTTTATCAGAAGGGCGACGAGATGCAGGTGTCTGTAAAGATACAGTTGTTGGGTCGTCCATCTGACAAGGCTCGCGAGATAGCCTTGACTGTAACATCCAACGATGCTACTGAAGGTGTAGACTACATACTGCCAGAGAAGGCAGAGTTGGCAGCAGGCGAAACTGTGCTCAACTACATGATTACTCTAAAGCGCACAGCTGTTTTGAAGACTTCGCAGAAGCATCTGCAGATAACTCTGCAGCCTAATGCCAACTTCACCCTACCAGTAACCCAAGAGACTACAGCCAATGGCGACACGGTGACCACACTCTCTTACAAGATTGTATTCTCCGATCAGTTCACAGCTGCCCCTAAGGCTTGGGAAAAAGGTTTGCTTGGCGTATTCACCCAGCAGAAGTTTGAATTGGCGTGCAAGGTGCTTGACCTCAATCCTGCCGACTTCAACGACGACTCTAAGATGACTCTTGCCATGCAGTCGTATATTAGTGCTGAGATGCAAAGCTACGTGAAAGAGCAGCAGAAACTTCGCAATAATGGCGAGGCTTACGATGCTAATGCTTTCGATGCTAATGGCAATGCACTACAATATTACGAGGTGTAAGTAAGGTGAACATTATTATAAGGTTGAATCATAAAAATTAAAACTCATGAGAAATAAGATAATAATGGCAGCTATGTTCGTGATGGCAATGCTGATGTCGGGATGCTCACAAGACGAGGGCAACTACGACTACCATAGCCTCAACGAACCTACTATAACAGGTGTGCCTGAAAACATTTCGGTGCTCACCCTTTCTACCATCGACCTCGACCCTTCTATGGGCGACAACATCACAGACCTTGATGCCTACACCTATGAGTGGAAGGCTATAAACAAGTCGGGCGACAACGAGGTAACAATCCTGGGCACAGAGAAACACTTGCAGCAAGAGGTAACGATTCCTGCAGGCGAATATACTCTCTACTTCACAGCTACAGAGAAGAAGACAGGACTATTCTGGCAGAAGAGCTATTCGCTTACCGTTAGCGACACATCATCTGAAGGATGGCTCGTGTTGTGCGATGTAAACGGTAAGACACGTCTCGACATGGTATCTAAGGTAACCGACAAGACTTATCTGGACATCTTGAAGAACAATACCGATATGCCGGAGCTCAACCACCCTTATCGCATACAGTATATGCCTAAGAGCGGATATAGCGATTCTCCATTCTATCTATTAACAGCCGATGGAGCTACACGCTTGTCGAAGAATGGTTTCGGATGGCAGAAGAACTATAGCTTCAAATACGAGGTGGCTACACAGGCCAACCTTCATCCACAAAGCATAGTTTGTGACTATAGTGGCATGATGAGAATATTTGTAAGTGGCGGACAGGCTTACTATGCACAAAACATGGGTATACAGGGTCTCTTTGCTGCTGCCAACAAGCAACCAGTATTGGCACCTTACGTAGGAGCACCTATTGGAGTAATGTCTTATGCTTCTATTTATCTCTTGTATGATACTGTGAACAAGTGCTTCATGTCATGCTGTCCTTTATTGCCAGCTCTTGGCCTTTCAGACGTTGCTTATCATAGCATGACCGAGATGGAAGAAATTGCTAAGGGCTATAAAGGCTCGGATATGGTTACAGGAACAGCCTTTACCGAATATCCTACAGGCTTAGACTTCGTGTATATGGAGAATACCAAGTACGACCCAGGTGCAGGCAAGATGGGCACAACATACACCTTGCTTCGCGATGGCAACAAGTATTATCTCTATGGCATACAGTTGGGCGATATGCTCCTCTATTCGCCAGACGAATGTACCTTCGGTATAGGCAAGGCATACTATGGCGACTTGAGCAATTGTACCGACATCAGCAAGGCTTCATGCTATGCTTTCAGTTCGCTTAAGAAATATATGTATTATGCTGTAGGTAGCACAGTATACCGCGTAGACCTCTCTGAGTTGCCTCTCAAGGCTACCAAGCAGTTCTCTCTCAATGGCGAGACTATCACCATGATGAAGTTTAACCTTTATCAGAACGAAAACTCTACCCACGACTACGACCTCATCGTAGGTTCTGAGAGCAACGGCACAGGAGCACTTCGTATCTACGACGGTATGAAGACCGAGGGCGACTTCTCGTCTGTTGCTCCGACAACCTATACAGGCTTTGCCAAGATTGTGGATGCTATCTATCGTGAGCGTACCAACTAATACCTTGTCATATATATGGTATTAATCATAAACTAAAAAAGGAATAAACAATATGAAGAAGCAAATATTTTCTCTGCTGATGTTGCTGCTTGCTGCTATGAATATGCAGGCTGCCGACGGCATCACAGTTAAGTTTGATGTCAAGAACCCTGTTCTTACAAATGTGGTATTGGTTTACCACATGAGCGTCAACGAGTATGCTCTTACCGATGGTAAGGCTACTGTTCAGCTCGATGGTATGGATGCTCTCTATGCCAACGTGTATTATGGCGAGAAGTTCAAGATTGTATATCTGCAGAAGGGCGACGATATGACAATCTCGTTTGATGCCAACGACTTCGACAACACCTTCGCTGTGAAGGGTGGCAACGAGAAGGCTGTAGACTATCTGAACAAGATACAGCTCAGAGGATTGGCTGACGATACTTACAAATTGCCTTGGGATGAATTCAAGACTACTGTCGACAAGAAGATAGCTTCGATGAAGCGACTGCTTAAGGCTCACAAGTTTGCTGCCGACGATAAGTTCCAGAAGATGGAAGAAGGCAGAATAACATACTTCTATGCCAACGCATTCTTGATGTATCCTGTTAGCCACCTTTATCTCACTCAAGACTCTACTATGGTGCTTGGCGACGACTACTACAACACTCTTCGCCAGTATGTAAAGGAGGACGACGATTTGGCTGACGTAGATGAGTATCGCAACTATATGATTGAGACATCTCACGTATTCGACGAAGAAGGCAAGAACATCCGCCAGTTCTATCCTAAAGTGTTGGCAGAGATGAGCTATATAGGCGAGAATATGCAGAGCGAGAAGGTTCGCGAGGCGTTGATTCATTTCTTGGCTTTCACCTATGTTGAGGGCAATGGTGTTGAGAATATCACCGACTTGCAGAATCTATACTACACCTACGTCACTTCACCACGCCTTAACGATATCTTCAAGAAGGCTTGCGCTAAGTGGGACAAGGCTGCCGTAGGTCGTCCATCACCACAATTCAAGGGTGTAGACGTAAATGGCAAGGAGATGACATTGCGCGACTTCCGTGGCAAATACGTATACATAGACATATGGGCTACATGGTGTGGACCATGCCAGAAGGAGTTGCCATTCCTTAAGAAACTCGAAGAGAAGTTTAAGGGACGCAACATCGTCTTCGTAGGCTTGTCGATAGACCAGGATAAGGCTAAGTGGGAAGCACGAGTAAAGAGCGGAGCTCTCTCGGGCACTCAGCTACATATTGGCAAGGGTTCTAAGTTCCAGAGCGACTATCGCATAAGCGGTATTCCTCGTTTCATTCTCCTCGACCCTAACGGCAGAATCGTTAACCCTAACATGACACGCCCATCGAGCGAGGATACAGAGAAGATTCTGAATAGCCAGCCTGGACTATAAACGATTATCACAATCGCTAAAGACAATAAAGGAAAAGAGAGTTTATATACATATCTTTATTAATTAACCAATTAAAACCAAAACATTATGAAGAAATTGATTTCTATGATGCTGATGCTTTGTGCTGTTATCACATTCTCAGCATGTTCATCTGACGATGATGGACCAAGCAACCCAGTTTCAAACCCAACCATACCTCAGTCAGCTAAGATTGGTTCCGAGGTTACTATCCAGGGCACAGGTTTTGCTGCAGGTCAGACTCTTTGGCTCGTTCCTGAGTATGGTGAGGCTGTAGACGTAAAAGCTAAGATGGCTACAAGTGGTGCTAAGTTCACCGTTCCTTACACTCTCAACAAGGGCAAGGTAGATGTTGTTTTGCAGGTAGAGAACAACAAGTGGACATTGGGTTCTATGACTCTTCTTGCAGCAGAAAACCCTATCACAGCGATTTCTGTACCAAACGGTCTCGCATTGGGTAAGGAAGTAACTATCGCAGGTATCGGCTTCGCAGAGGGTGACAAGATTGTATTGATTCCTGTTGCCAACGCTGCTACTAAATCGTATATGACCGATAAGACTCCACAGGGTACAACTGTTGGTACAACAGTTGCAGCAGACGGCGTTAAGTTTACTGTTCCTGCTGATTTGGCAGAAGGCGAATATACAGTATTTCTCGTTCGCGGCAATTCCACTTGGGCTTTGGGCACAACAGCAGTATACGTAGATCGCAGAATCGAAAGCATCACTATTTCAAATCATCCGATGCTCAGCGAACCTCTTACTGCAACATTCCACTACAACAATGATGGTGCATTGGAGAAGATTACCACAAATGATCAATATATGTGGGAATTTGCATACAGCGGTAATACAGTAACTGTAGCACCTGCAATGTTACCATTGGAGAAATTAACTTATACTCTTGATGAGAATGGTCGTATCACCAGCAGCACAGGTTTTAGCATGCAGACAGGAGAAGAGGTTGTTTATGCTTGGAACTACGATGCTGAGGGCCACCTTGTTAGTATCGTGGACAAAGCCAATGCAGAATCTCAAGAGAACCTAACTGCGAAATATGAGAATGGTGATCTTTCTGAATATAATTTGATTTTTACCAACAATTTCACAACAGATAAGAGCATCCGCGTATGCCCTAACACAACAGAACCTGCATACTTGGTAAACATCTTCGCACTCATGATGACACGTGAGGACTTGTTCCTTGGCTTCCTTCTCAACCGCAACGTAACAACTTCTACATATGTTCCTAATAAGTTGCTTGCAGGTGATCTCAATGAGAATTCCGAGATAATTCAGAATGAAGCTCCAATTGAAACAGGATTTAATAATAACACCTTGACTCTGAAGACCACAGGCATGTATATCTCTGCTGGTCAGTCAATGCTTGCTAATACTGTTACCGTTAAGTATCAGAACAAGTAAATCCCCCACTCCCTAAATATTATGGCATTAGGATATTGGCAAAACAATATTCTAATGCCTTTTTTATTGTCTTTTCTATTGACTAAGAATTCCAAAGAAATCTACCTTAAATGCCAAGGCTATCGACTAAAGACTACAAGGCAAAAGACTTCTCCTTTCGTTCAGCCTCTGTTGAACGATAAAGTAATATAGCTTCATTTGCCGATGAAGCCTATTGCGATGACCGTTCAACAGAGGCTGAACGAAAGAGTCAGTTAACTGCATCATTTAAACAAACAAAACTCGCAACTTTAGTATATTAACCAAAGTTGCGAGTTATTCTTTTTAGATAGGTTTATTTATTTTCTTATTCTTTTGAAGAAGTTTTTGTGTAAGCCCTTAGCATGCTTATTATTCATCATTACCGACTTTGCGGCAGTCTCGGAACCAGAAGCAGTCTTGTTGTCATAAATCATAGTTCCATTCTCTATGCCATTAAACGTATTGACGGTTCCGTCACTATTCAAAGTGTAGGAACATGAATAGGTATTTACATGTGTATCTTCGTCATCTGTATCAGTAACCTTGCAGCTTGTAGGCAATACAGATGGTCCCTTTCCATAATAACCTAAATAGAAGAATGCAGCTATCATATCATCGTCAATGATTGCAGGAACATACTGGCATGTAACATTCTGTACAGCATCACTTCCGTAGGTGTATTCAACGACTGTAGACTCCGTTTCATCTCCCTCTACAAAATTATAAACAGCCTTCATCAGCTTTCCGCCATCCCATGTGAATGTATAATCACTCTTAGATGTATAATTATACTTTTGACCATCTTCTTCGATAGAACCACTACCTTTGAAAACGACACGTGTAAGATGACCACTTCCATCATAGCTGAAAGAGCCATTTCCTTTACTAATCTCCTTCTCATCAGTACTGGTATATGCTCCTGACACTCTCATTGCCGATATATAGCCATTCTTATTCTGAGATAAAACATAAGAAATGTTTTCCTCAAAACCAGAGCTCTGGTAATGACTTGACAACGTAAATGGATTATAGGTTGCATTATATGTTACATCACCATCAAAGAAGGAAGCAAGAGAGCCGTCGCTATTGTATGAGAAGGTGTATCCTCCAGCCTTAGCCACACGCACCTTTCCTCCTGTTGGGGTTTGAATCACACCCGACTCCGTTTTGCCTGCAGCCGAACCACCACCACCAGCTTCATCACCATCGTCGTCGCCACCACAAGATACTGTACCTAACGCACATACAGCTGCTGTAGCAAACACAAAGACTGTCTTGTTCATTCTAACAATAAAATTACTAAAAACCTTTTTCATTTCCTTTTCCCTTTCTTTTTGTTTAATATTATACAAGCAGGTTACTTTTTGTCTTATTATTACTAAAAGACATTGCAAATATAAGAAATTGATTTTTGCTAACAAATGCTGTTTGCACCAAAAACAGCAGAAATGTACACACAACAGGTTTATGCGGTTAAAAAAAGTATCTAAACGGATGTTTTTTTTCATTATTATCTATCAATATCATCTGCCAATATCATCAATCAATATTCAAGAAAAGGAGTTTTTACAGGACAAAGAGAAAAAACTCTCAACAAATCGGGATATATTCAATTATTAGTTGTAACTTTGATGCGACAGTAACAGGATATGGCTGTGTAAACTGTAAACAAACAGAACTGCGCGACATAAACACACTATCGTGGCAAACTATTTGAGACGGTAGCGCCACCAGCTGCATCTAAAGACTTCGTTTTCAATATAACTGCCGACACAAGTTGGTTGGGCGAAAACGTGGTAGACTTTTAATAATAAGTAAAAACTATAATATATAAGGTCGTTTGAAAGGTTTCAAGCGACCTTTTTTCGAAACCTTAGCGAAACGCACATAGAAAAAATGAAAAAAATGTGGATTATAGCGTAGCGTTTCAAGTAGGTTTGGTGTAATATAAGTATGGAACGTCAAAAATACATATCGTTGGTTGCAGAGCTACGGCAGATAGTCGTAGCAAAGGCATTGACGCTACTTGACGACCATGACGCTGCGGAGGATGTGGCAGGAGAGGTGCTGATGAAACTATGGGAAAGGCATGAAGAATTGCACGATGATACAGAGAAGGTGAAACACTTGGCAAACGTGATGACAAAAAACCTTTCGCTGAACGTTTTACGCCAGCGGCGCCGACATCCCATTATGCGAATCTTCCATCGCAAGGAGAAAGACGATGACGACTCGTTCGACATATCCGACATTCCCGAGCCATTCACCCCTCATCAATATGTGGAAGACAAAGAAACGGGCGACATCGTTCATCGCGCCATTAGTCAGCTACCTTACAACTGGCGAAAGATTGTAGAGATGCGAGAATACGAAAAGATGAGTTTTGCTGAGATTGCCCTGGTGCTTGGAACTACAGAATCGTCCTGTCGAGGTCTGATGTTTAAAGCCCGGGCAAGATTACTTCAAATAATAAATAGAATATCATGAATATGGAGAAAGAATACATACAGAAGTTGCTCGACAGCTACATGGCTGCAGAGACAACGCAAGACGAGGAAGCCCTGCTTGCAGATTATTTCTGCACGCATAGGGATATCCCTGCAGAATGGCGAAACTTCTCCATCCTGTTCAGGGGTCTTAGACAAGGTAAGCCTAAGTCTGTAGCACACAAGCCTAAGCTTGTACCACTTCACAAAAGCATGATGCTAAGATGGAGTGCTGCCGCGGCTGTAGTCGTTATGGTAATGGGAACGGGCATGCTATTCATGAACAAAGAAGAAAGTAGCATTGAACCAACCAAACCTATTACAGTTGCAGTAAGTCCAACCCCTAAAACCATTACTACGCAACCTGAGCCTCAAGCAGAAACTTGCGTTCAGATGGCACAAGTTTCTCACTCTAACAATACGGAAAAGCGGATAAGAAAGATCAATAGACCTGTAGTAGCAAAGAAAACTATAGAAGAGCAAACACCTTCTGAAACCCAAGAATTGCAGAAAGATATCTGTATAGATAGCGAATTGCAGACGATGGAGGATGAAATGATGGCTATGGTAAATGAATTTGAAAACATGTAAAAACAACAATGGATATGAAACGACAACTTATTCTTATTCTTTGCATCGTCATTCCATTTTGCATGGCGGCACAAAGTAAAACTGACAAGACAGTAGAAAACATTGCTGCATATCTAAATAAGCATTGTGCGTGGGGATATGTGACTGATGCTATATGCGGTCGCAACCGCTCAATGTGGAGCCATTACGGTGTCGACAACAAGAACATGCGTGCCACCGCAACGCTCTTAGACAGCATTCAACCCATGTTGAAACAGCTGCCTCACAAACGCATGATGACCGACGAGCAGGCTGATGAGCTGTTCAAGGGACGCATAGCCATGCGCCTACATCCAGAGAAAGGCGACACCTCTTCCTTTTTCCTTATGGACTACGACCGCACCAACATGAGCTTCAAGTATGGCGTAAACAGTCCGCAGAGCATAAATATTGCCACCGACAACTCGCGCAACCAGGGCATCCGCTTCGATTACGAGGATTTGCCAGCCGAGAGCGTGGCGCCCATATTCAGAAAGCTCAGTGAGATGGAACAGCACAGTAATGTCTCAATAATAGATACTGTGTTCCAATACCAAGAGGGCGGAAAACCCGATTGGTGGATGGGTAAAAAAGGAGCGGATAGCCGTACACCAGCCCACATCGTGCTACTACCAAACGTAGAAAAGACAGAGTTATTTGCTTGGTCAAGAGTGTTTTATTCTCTAATGGGCAATCGCAATTTCACTGTTTACAACACGCAAAACTATGAGAATGGAATGGCGTGGTCGAACTATATAACAGCCACTTTCCGCACAGGAGGTTCTTTCTGCTTCTTTCATGTAGTCTATTACCAGAATTGTCTTTGTGTAATACGTGTAAAAGTACCAAAGTGGGAGCAATGCGCCGTGATTCCAAATACGAAAGAACTCATAGAACATCTGCAGGGGAAACAGCCTACTCGCCAAGGACTCCCTTTTGCCTCTGGAGAATTCGAAAAACAGATAGACTCCTTACTGACTGCAATTCAGAAGAGAAAAGACACAGAAGTTATTGACACTACATTTTATAGCAACGACAAAGAAGGTCATGTCTGGTGGGATGGAATTAACGGCAGTTGCCCAACTCACGCTACAGTATTACGTACCCACTATTCTAAAAAAGACCATGCAGCTTTGCGTCAGCAGTTGTTGGATGCTTGCAAAGATAATGCACAACCCATAACGACAGATGATAAAGACTGCAAGTTCCTCATATTGTCGTGGCGCGATATGTTATTACGCCTTCATGGTCTAATCGTCTATTATTATCCCGATGGTCAGCTTGTCGTGGTTCGTGCCAATGGTTTAAATCCTTACCAGATTTGCATTCCACACTATAGCCACGATTGGTTTAAGTCGAAAAAGTAATCTACTCCTAACATCTTATGAAACAAAAACTATTTCTACTGGCCATAATGGTCTGTACAGCCCTCACTGTGTCTGCCCAAAAACGGAAGATCGACCTCTGGGGACATGTGTATGACCACGTCACCCACCACGCCATTAGTGGTGCAAAAGCCACTCTGATGCTTGCCGACAGTACCATTGTCGACTCTGTAACCTGTGGCTATTATACAGGCGGCTACTATGGCACCGATGCCAACTACTGCTTCTCAATTCCTCGCAAGCCACAACAGTACATCATCAAAGTGACGCATCCCGACTACGACCCATGTTTTGTTAACTACGAAGTGAAAAAGCCTGGTCGCAACACATTCTTTGATGCTCCATGGCATTACATGAACAGGAAGAAAAATACAACTACCGACATTGCTGCCACACATCAGTTGGGCGAGGTAGTGGTAAAAGGCACTCGCATCAAAATGGTATATAAGAATGATACCATCGTTTACAATGCGTCGGCATTCCAATTGCCCAAAGGCTCAATGCTGGATGCCCTCATACGTCAAATGCCAGGCGTAGAGCTGAAAGACGACGGCACTATACTTGTCAATGGTGAGAAGGTGGACTTTCTAACGCTTAACGGTAAGGATTTCTTCAAGGGTAAGAACAAGGTTATGCTTGAGAACCTGCCGATGTATGCCGTGGAGAACGTGAAGGTGTATCGCAAATCGACCGAGAAAAGTGAATGGCTTGGTCGAGAGGTTGAGAAGAAAAACTTCGTGATGGATGTACACCTGAAACGCGAGTACAACCAAGGCTACATGGCAAATGCAGAAGCAGCAAGTGGCACCAAGGATCGTTACACAGGCAGACTCTTTGGTCTGCGCTTCACCGACGCCTCGCGCCTCTCGGCCTTCGTCAACACCAACAACGTGAACGAGACGCGCCGACCTGGGCAAAACGGCGAGTGGACGCCCGACAAGGCGCTTGGCAACGGCATGAACAAGACAGTAAACGCTGGCTTCGACCTCAATATCGACGACAAGAAGAAACGGTGGGACGAGAACATAACCGCCAACCTGGAATACAACCGCAAGCAATGGAACGCAACCGAACTACGTGAAACGTTTGCTTCTGGAGGCAGTCTGTTTTCTAACAGCCACGAGTGGGGTGGCAACAAGGTGAAGGGAGGCAACGTAACCCATCGGTTCCGTTGGAAAAACATGTTCTCGCCACTCAAGCTCACTCTGCAACAGTGGGTGCAATGGGGACGTTCGGAAAGCGACAACCACAGCGAAACTGCGCAATGGCAGAACACCGACACGCTAAACCTCACACGCGGCAACACCAGCGCCTCGCAGCCCTACACCTGGAAGATGGGGGCTACGAACATCCTTAACTACCGCATGCCGTGGGGCGACGACTTGGAGTTGAACCTCATGGCCGCCTACACCCGTGAGAGCGGCGGCGAGGAGCTCACGAGCACCCTCTACCACTATCCGCACTGGCAGCGCAAGGTGCTTGTGGGGCGTAGGGAGCGCACCAGCCCAGCCAACCAGTATCAGCTGAACGCCCAGGCCGCTTACACCATTCACGCCCTGAACAATTGGAACTATCAGCTCAGCGCCATGGCGACCCAGGCCTTCCGCAGGACGGATCAGCAACACGCGCTTGCCGACAGCCTGGGACTGATGCACGCCGACCCCGCCAACACGCAGCGCGACAACACGCTCATGCGCAATGGCATCCTCACCCTGCGAACCTATTACAGCAAGCAAGAGGGCGACCGCTACACGTGGTTCAACATGAGCGTGAGCGGCATGCTGAAAAGCGACCGCATCGACTACCACCACGCTCAGCTCGACACCATAGCCCGCTACACCGACCGCTTTGTGACTTACAACGCCAACTTCGTGCGCAACACCGCGCGGCATGGCTACGAGTTGAGGCTCATTTCGAGTGTGAGCAGCGTCAATCATGTGCGCGAACGCATTCCCATCTATTCCACCGTCGACCCGCTGCTCATCACCCTGCACAATCCACATCTCGGCCATAGTCGTAGCCACCATCTCTTGTGGACGTTGCGCACCACCGTGCCCGAGCGCCAGCAGAACCTCACGCTCAACGGCCGCGCCTCCATCACCCTCAACAAGATGGGCCTGCGCCAGGGCTACAACACCACAACGGGAGCCTTCACACAAATGCTCGACAACGTGAGTAGGCCGTCGTGGAACCTCAACCAGGAGGCCCACTTCAACCGCCCGCTCGACGCAAAGAAGCGACTCACACTCGATGCCCATTCGCGCATCAGCTATGAGGAAAACAACGATTTCGATGTGGTGCAATACTCAGAGCCAAACAATCTGTCGCCAAAAACCATACTGAAAAGCGCTCCCCGCTCCACAGTACACACCATCTACAATACAGAGAATCTTCGCTTCACCTATCGCATAAATAGCTTCGACCTATCAGCCACAGGCGATTTCGCCTATCGCCATAGCACAAGCGACCGTGCGAACTTCACCACACTCAACATCTTTGAGTACAACTACGGCTTTGCCCTCAACTGCCGCTTGCCGTGGAAGCTACAACTGGCAGCCGACGCCAAAATGTATAGTCGCCGTGGCTACTACAGCTCTACGATGAATACCGACGATTTTGTCTGCAATGCCTCCCTCTCACGTTCTTTCCTAAAAGAATCGCTCACAGTCCGCCTCGAAGCCTTCGATATATTCCATCAGCTTAGTAGCACGGAGTACACACTCAACAGTCAATGCCGTATAGAGAGTTGGCGCAAGAGCATCCCTTCCTATCTGATGCTCCATCTCAGTTGGCGTTGGAGCCATATGCCTAAAAAGAAAGCATAGAGAATATGAAAAGTAAAAGGCGGTAGCTTTTTACTTTCATATCTCAGCTGTTTGTACTATCTTTGCACTATCACATTAGAAATAATAGATATTTCACCAAATATAGTACATATAAACATGAACATCATCAAAACTACGCTATTTGCATTAGCTACGCTCGCATCAATAGGAGCCTCAGCACAGAAAAACAATTGGCAACTCGTTTGGCACGAAGAATTTAATGAAGACGGCAAACTAAACGAGAAAATATGGAACTACGAGAATGGTTTTGTTCGCAACCATGAAGACCAATGGTATCAGGCAGATAATGCGTGGTGTGAACGCGGACTGCTGATAATAGAAGGCAGAACGGAGAAGCGCCCTAACCCACTCTTTAACAAAGATGGCAACGATTGGCGTACTTCGCGCGACTCCATAAAGTACACGTCGTCGTGTATAACCACACAGGGTAAATTCAATTTCCTATACGGTCGACTTGAGGTTAGAGCACGCATACCTGTAACAGGAGGTGCATGGCCTGCTATTTGGACATTAGGCGAAGGCATAGAATGGCCATCGTGTGGCGAGATTGACATAATGGAATATTATCGCATCAACGATAAGCCACATATTCTTGCCAATGCCGCTTGGGGCAACGATATTCACTATAATGCCGTTTGGAATAGCACACGCACACCATTCACCCATTTCTTAGAGAAAGACCCACTATGGGCAAGCAAATTCCATATTTGGCGAATGGATTGGGACAAAGAGGCTATACGCCTGTATCTCGACGACGAACTGCTCAACGAGATAAAGATGAAGGACGTGAAGAATGGTAGTATCGGCAACTACAATAACCCGTTCAACAAACCTCAATACATACTCCTCAATTTAGCTATGGGTGGCGACAACGGTGGAACCATCGACGATGCCTCGCTACCTATGCGATACGAGATTGACTATGTGAGATGCTATAAAAAAAGTATGAGTTTACAATAACTAAAAAAATAAGTGGTAGTTCGAATGCTTACGAACTACCACTTATTTGTTTAGTTATAATATTGCCTTGTTAAAAGACTATGTATTCTGTTACTTTACAACCACCTTTTTGCCTCCAACAACATACAATCCCTTAGGAAGACCGTCTACAGAGTTGCCACTACGAACGAGAGTTCCATTTATAGAATAAACACCTGTAGTAGCTGCAGGCTTTGATGCTACTACACCAGCATAGTCGATACCAAGAGTTTCAGCATCAACGAGAGGAAGCTCTTCGGCTGTAAGGATAAGCCAACGCTGATTAAGTCCTGTACCACCATTAGCGAGGTCTAAGCCTGTGTATCCTGTGGTACCATTATCATTAGCGGTGAGTGTAGCAGGGCTCCAATTGTCTGTCTCAGGATGGATAATCCAATATCCGCGCAATTTATTAGCAGTTACATCCACACGTCCCTTCATCAGCTGCATGTCGTAGCTTGCAGACGCTGTAGTAGACATACGGAAGCCATTAGAGGTGTAGGCAATGCGCTCGCCCGTTGCAACGTTTGTGAACTGATAATACTGATTAGCAGGATTGAACGAAATATACCATGCCACGCTATCGTTTAGCTGTGCGTCGGCTGCAGTCATCTCAATCCAGCGAAGTCCCTTAGTTGGTAAAGGCTTGAGATAGCTTGTGAGGCGGCCACGATCATTAGACTCCGCTTTGATATAGTATTTCACACCATCTTCCACATCCTTTGAATAATAAGGAAGCGCATGATGCTTGTAGCATGTTTCAAGTCCATCTTCAGCCAAAGCCTGTATAGCAAGACTATTAGCAATATATAGCTCTGGCGAATGATTATCCTCGTGAGCGCCATTGATGCCAAAAGGCCACATGTGCTGATAGTCGCCATTAAGAGTGCCTGTGGTATTATTGTTCCAGAACTGAACAATCTCTGTTGCACGGTCGCCAAGCCATGTGCCAGAACCATATGTGCCACCATTTTGATTGGTAGAACTGCTACGCAAATTGAACTTTGCCCATTGAGTGCCCGCCCAAGGAATAATACCTACACCATGAAGCATTTCATGAAGAAGGGTTCCTGTTGCCTGATACGAAGCATTTGAGCCTACACGAATCCAACCACCATACGAGCAATCGGCTGTTGGCACACCATCTTGGAACCCGACGTTGATATTTACATCCTTCATAGAAGTGAGGTTGTTCCAATATGCCACAGCCTCAATAGTGGCATTCTTGATACGATTATATTGCTCAGTAGTACCACCATCACGAACATTATATTTAATCTGTCCCATAGGAATAGTATAGAACATAGTCTGTTCGCCATAGGCAACAGCTCCTGTAGTAGATTCTACGAATGGTCGCATATAATATTTAGAACCTGGGATAAGATTCTTCTTGTAGTAGATAACGCCATTGCTATTCAAAGTACCATCATTAACGCTGTCGGCAACAGTAGGGTTAGGAGATTGTGCAAAAGCAAAACCTTGACGAGCTATCTGAGCAGCAGTAGCACCTTTTACAGTCATTCTGCCGAAAGCCATTGTTGCACCACGTGCATAACGCTTGTCGGAAGTAACAACAACATCGCGCTGCCATTTATAGCTTTCTGTAGCTTCTGCAACTGTCAAAACCATATCGTTGAGTGCCGAGATAGACGCATCTGAGGCATCTACCAAAGCTTGAGCCTCAGCCAACTTAGCTTTCAGCACGTTGGCAGCATCACCCTTATCTTCGCCCAAATCATTGTTGGCAGCTTCGATAAGAGAAGTGATCTGCTGCTTCTTTACTGCGATATCAGCATCACCAAGAGGAGTGTCGCGATAAAGCTTTACCCAATCCAAGAAGATAACTGTAGACTGTGTCTTATTAGATGAATATCCTGCCCAGATGGCACCTTCGGTAGTATTGGCAATGGTAAACGATACTGTATCTGTAGTCCATTCGTTTTCAGGGAAAGTAAAACGAGAAGTAGATGAAGAACCCTTCTTTGCTCTCCATTTAAGCATAGATGTGACAGAGGTCTGCGAAGAAGTGTTGTAGGATGCAGAAATAAGCTTGTAAGAACCAGGAGGCAAAATAACATTCTGCAACAAAGTATACTTACCAACCGAGCTTACAGAGAAGGCTGCTAAGCCACCCTTGTCAGCGTCAGCATAACCTTTAGCAGGAACAGCAACATCACAGATGGTGACAGGGCTACCATACTCTACTGTTGTTAGAACTCCTTTGTGGACAGCAGCATTAGCATATAGACTCCAACCATAAGGTACAGACTCTACCACAGCCTCAACATTACCTGCGCTTTCGGCAGTATAGTCAAGTTTGGCATCGAATGAACTGTTGCGAAGATACCCTTCTGTGATGTCGTAGGTTTGGGCATTTGCCATGGTTGCAGAACCAACTAAGGCTGCAATGAATAATGATTTTAAGTACATAAGTATAAGTTTTGAATAAGCTATTTAGGTTTTATATTTTTCGCAAAATTAGTGCAAATATAACAAAGGAACAAGAAAAATAGGCCTTTTTCTCTATTATTTAGCGAATAATGAACCACAAATAAACGATTTGTGTACCTAATATTGTATAATAACACTTAACTTTGCAATAGAATCGAACAATAACTTAAAACCGACATGAAAAAACCTAATCATTACTCACAGATTGCAGCCATAGCTATTGCTGCTTTGGCTTTATCTCACGCTCCAAGCTTTGCCGACAACGAGCAGGTGGAGGCATATCAAATGACTGTAGTTGCAAAGAATGGGGCAAAACAAAGCGTAGTGCTTGTGAAGCCAGATGTTGCAGTAGGTCCGAAGTATTACACCAAGTCGAAAGAATTTTCTATTAATGGAAAGTTGTATGCCATATCCGACATTCAGTCTTTCAGAATAGAGAAAACTATGGTAAGTGCCATCACAGATATAAATGCCGACCAAGCTAAGCCACAAAACAATAATGTGTATAGCATCAATGGTCTGATTGTGAAGCATAATTCTTCTTCTCTCTCAGATCTTCCTAAAGGTATATACATCGTTAATGGCAAAAAACATATTGTGAAATAACCTACAATCTATCAAACATATGAAAACAGCTATTATTACATCTATTCTCGCCATATTGTCTTTATTGTCAACATGGGCTCAAGACACATTGTGGGTGAGATACGACAACAGATTTACAGAAAATAAAGCATTCCAACTAAATGCTAAAGTTGACTCCGTAGAATTCTGCATTAGCAGCTCTAAATATTCACAAGACCCTATACTAAAGATATACAACTCAAGTATATCAAAGGGATATTATGAATATCGCATTAGCACATTGCTTGGTAACAATCAGACAGGCGACATAATGTTTGAGAATCCTGGACGAATACTCTGCAAACCTTCTACTTATGGTTCTGTAGACTTCAACAACGAGAATTCTCAATGGTGCTTCAAGCGCTCTATGGAAAGCGAACATTTCGTGGTGTTCTGGGAAAAGGAATTCGGCAACGACCCTACAAAGGCTGCATCGGGATACGCATTCAATCCTAAGACAATGCTTGCCGATGGCGAAAAGTATTGGAACAAATATGTGGAATTAGGATTTATAAATCCTGGTAAGTCGACAACCGACAAATACAAGATAGAGATGTTTGTGAAATACACCAAAGACTGGGTAGCAAACGGCTCTGGTGTAGACCAGAAGGTTGGTATGTTGCATGTAAACCCATGGGCTATTAGTTCAAGAGGCGGTTCTACTGTAGCCCACGAGATTGGTCATACCTTCCAGTATCTTGTATCGTGCGACCTTGGCACATCCCACGGCTTCAACTACGGCTATGGCGACAATGCCTCAAGTGGCAACGGATGGTGGGAGAGCTGCGCAAACTGGCAGGCTTATAAATGCTATCCAAATATGCAGTTTACCGATGGCGAAAACTTCGAGGGACACTTGAAATTCCATCATCTAAACCTTCTGCATGAAGATTGGAGATATCAGAACTGCTTTATCCAGGACTACTGGTGTATGAAACATGGTAGCGACTTTATTGGTAGCCTTTGGAGAGAGTCTAAGAAACCTGAAGACCCTGTAGAGGCTTACAAGCGACTAAACAAACTCGACCAAGCAGCCTTCTGCGATGAGCAGATGGAAGGATATATGCGAATGGCAACATGGGATATCGACGGCATTAGAGACCAAGCTAAACATCGCATCGGTCAGCATGTATCTCATCTACATCTTGCAGCAAGCAACGAGGGTACATGGGAGGTAGACTCAGCATATTGTCCACAAAACTACGGATACTCTATCATCAACCTTAACACAACAGTTCCAGGCACCATTGTAAAGGCATATTTCAAGGGCATAGCAGGAGCTAAAGGCTATAGAGCTATCAACATAGACAAGGCAGGTTGGAGATACGGCTTCGTGGCATATTCTGCCAATGGCACCAGAACATACGGCAAGATAGAAAGCGACAAGGAAGGCACAGCTTCGCTCACAATTCCAGAAGATTGCAAAAAGCTATTCTTCGTTGTGATGGGAGCTCCTACAGAACATTGGCGCCACCCTTGGGACGACAAAGCTGATAACGATGAGCAATGGCCATATCAGGTGAAGTTTGAGAATACTGACGTTTATGGTAATTTCAGCGAATATCCTGCCGACTACGAACGTCGTGACACCACTATATATATAGACGCAGAGCTTGCTGTAAGCAATAGTTATTCAAGCACACGTGTGCAATACGATATGGCAGCTGTATCACAGGCTTTAGGATTGAGCACCAAGGAAATGCAGAGCGTAGGTCGTTTGGCATCATCAAATCCTCGCTTCGTAGGTATCAATGCCAGCGGAAGTGTGTATACTGGCACTACCACCAGCACCTCATCAAATACATGCTACGGTCATTGGTTTACATCTACAGGCAACGTATGCGGATATGATAGCAATGCATGCGTCTTTGCCGAATTCTATCCAGACCAGTATGGCTGCTATGTAGGGCAGTATCCTTCACGTCTACAAAAGGGTAAAACCTATACCATCCGTCAGGCTATACAATATCAGAAAGATGGTAAATGGTATACAGCCACAATGGTTGTAAGACTAAAGGCTGTTTAATTAAACAAGTAACTACTCAGCACCTCTATGGGTGCTGAGTAGTTACCACCAATACGGATGTATGCTGAAAGTCTCAGAGATTAAGATGAGCGTAGACAAGGTGCTGGCATTGGCTAAGACCATCACAACCATACAAATTAAGCTACCTCTGAACAAGGAAGTTTACACACAAACAATGCTGATGGCAAGACATCAGAAAATAGCTAAACTCTTTGACGAAGATTTTTGGGTGACACGATGACGAAGTCAGGAAAAAAATAGTTTTTTACACGAGAATAGAGAAAAAACTATCAACAAATAGGGATATATTCAATTATTAGTTGTAACTTTGGCGCGATAATAACACTAAAAACTAACACACAAACTTATATCATGAAACACATAAAACTAATAGGTCTTTTAGCTTTATCTATGGCTTTGGCTTCATGTGAGAAAGTATCGCTCGACGAACTACTAAGCAAAGAACCACCAACATCTCAACCTTCTTCTACAGGCAATGCAAGCCTTTCTATACACATAGGCGGAATAGCAGATGCAAACTATCAGGATGCTACCGCTAAGGGCACACGAGCCATAGAGCCAATAGGCAATGTATGTACAAAACTTACTATATCTCTTTACAACGAAGAAGGTCAAAGAGTATACTCGGTAAATAAGAAATCTACAGATGCCGATTTTGCTGATGTAACAATAAAATTGGCTGAAGGTAAATACTATCTGGTTGTCGTTGCCCATTCAAACGAAAAGAATGCCACAACGACAAATATAAACAAGATTACGTTTGATGGCAACAAACTATCGGATACTTTCCATTATTATAAAGAGATTGAGTTGCAGGCTGGCGGCAACAATATAGATGTGGTAATGGAAAGAGTTACTGCCATGTTCCGCCTCGAAATAACCGACGAGATACCTGAAAATGTTAAGCAACTGAAGTTCTATTATACAGGCGGTTCGTCTACCCTTAGCGGTTTTACTGGAGCAGGAGCCGTGAACAGCAGACAGACGGAAATAAGGAATATACAGGCTGGTGTAAACACATACGAGGTATATACATTTCCACAGTCGGAAGATAAGAAGCTAAAGATGACAGTAACAGCTCTCGATGCTTCGGGCGAGACTATATGTATGAGGTCATTTGAAGAAGTTCCTGTGAGCAAAAATATGATTACATGCTATAAAGGCAACCTCTTTACCAATATAACTCCACCAACAGCAGCCGACAATTATAAATTCAGCATCTCTGCCAATACCGATTGGAAAGGAGAGAATATTATAGAGTTTTAGTAGAATGCCTATATTATATAAACAAATAAGTGGTAGTTCGAATGATTCGAACTACCACTTATTTGTTTATTATAAAAGCTATTATTATCTGCTTGCCCAAAGCATGCTCTTGCCAGCAGCTGAAGCTACCTCGTAAACGCCAGATTCGTCGAGAGCAACATCCATAGACTTGCCGTTTACATTAACCTTGATAGTACCATCATGGTTGAAACGGAACATCTCTACTGTCTTGCCATCAACAACCTGTGACCAAGAATCAGTATTCTTGTCGTAAAGGAAGTTTGTTATTTCGCCTGTAGGAGCTTTTACTTCATAACCGTTCTTAAGATATGTCACAGCATAATACTTGCCGTCCTGCCCCATTACATCGATTGTCTTGCCTACATTATGTGCCATAGGGTTGCTACCTGTCCAGAACTCGATAGAGTTGAAAACAACAACATCAGCAAGTGAGCAAACAGCATAAGCTGGAGATATGATGATGAAGATGATTTCGTTGAGGAATTTAGAGCTTGTAGCAGACTTATTCCATTGAGCTAGTTTATTGAACAGTCCGAAAGAACCTACGCAAGAACTTGCAAAGAAAGATGTAGCAAGAATCAATGCTGCTACAGAAAAATGTCTAGTTTTCATACCGATATAGTTTTTAGTTAATAAATATCGGCTGTAAAGTTATATAATTTATTTTAATATAAGCAAGTTTTTGCCAAATATTTATCAAAATGTATAAAATTAAGGTATTTATCCTATCATTCAGCTATAAGAAAAACACAGATTCGTTTCCTTCGTTAAAAAGAAGGTCGAGGATAGAAAGATTTGGCAAGAAGCCATGCTTCTGGCTAAACACCTGATAATAAGGCTTTGGAGAGAACTCAAGGTCTTCTAACGGACGCTTAGGACGGATAGCGTCACGGAAGTCGCTAACGACATCGCCGTTAGCCGATGATTGCGTAAGAGCATCAGCCGACAAATATTCCTCTGACAGCACGATATTAGGCTCTATATCCAATAGTTCACACATTTTTGCTGTGGTTTCCATATTGAAATCGAGTAAAAACGTGTATTGTTTCTCAAAGAACGGACGAATATCATCCTCGTAATATTCAAAGAAAGGGCTCTCGCCATAAGCTGACGTCAAAGCATTCCAATGCAGATGGCGCCAGTTGCCATGGTCGCTGATGCGAACATCCTTCATAGCCACCTTTCCACTTACAGAAGTCTGCGGAGCAGGTTCTACAGGTATCGACAAAGCCTGCACACCTTGTGTAGCCGAGATAACACAACGGTTGCGATAAGTCTGCTTAATAAAGTTGTCGTGCTGTTCCACTATACAACGCTGGTATCTAAAAAGCTTCTGATACCATTGTATAGGACCGAAATATGTAGATGAAAGGAGAGCTGTCTGCATGAGTTGCAAATGAATAACAATAGTTATTTTAAGGAAAACAAATCAATAAATATAATGACCAAGCATCAATAAAGTCGCCATGCCTTGCCAAGCACGTCGTGTTTCTGCACGAGCATCTCTGTCGTACCTACATTAAGTAAGTAGGTATGGCAGTCGGTACTCTTGCAACGATGGCAACATTGATGAGGAATGAGATACTTTTCTCCATCCACAACAACCGAGTCGCCAGGCACCGCCTTTATCTTTCCTATCTGCTTTATAGAGTCGCCAAACACCACAACATCGCCTCGTTCTATGTCAGAACAGAGCCAATGAAGCACCCCTACGCGGTCGCCCTTGTGAATATGGATGTCCACATTCACGGGTACCGTATAGATGGTAAATACATAGGCGCGAATGGCGAGCATCACTATTGCTGCCACAAATAGCGCCAAAAGTGTTTTGAGCGCTTGGTTCAAAATATTTATTTTATATTGTCTACAAAGTTAAACAGTCGGCTCCAGCGAATGCCACCAAAGCCATTTCTATCAGGGTCGCTTGACCACCAAATGAATATTGGTTTACCAACCACATGGTCTTCTGGCACAAATCCCCAATAACGAGAGTCGGCAGAATTATGACGGTTGTCGCCCATCATCCAATAGTAATCGAGCTTAAAGGTATAGCTATTAGCAAGCTTACCATTAATATAAATCTGACCGTTCTTAACGTCGAGGCTATTGCCTTCGTATACCTTGATAGGACGCTCGTAGATAGCGATGTTGCTCATAGAGAGATGAACTGTCTCGCCCTTCTTAGGAATCCAGATAGGACCATAGTTGTCGCGAGTCCAACCAGTTACGGCATTCTGAGGATATAGCGAACCTGAATAGATATCCTTGTCTGTGACCTGACGAATAGCAGAAACTATCTTTTGCTTCTTCAATTCGTTGGCAGCACGCTTTGTCAAAGGCATATAGCCATCAAACTGCTGCAAGATAGCACCATTGAGCAGATAGCGACTATCTACATCTGAACCATGAAGGCGTGACAACGAGCTTATGTCTTCGTTGGTGATACCAAGGTCTTTGCGTAGCTCATCATATTTTTCTGCCATGAAATCAACCATCGACATATTGTTGAGCTTGATAAGATATGTATATTGCACATTCTCTGGTTCCTTGTTGGCCTTACCATCAAGATAAACAATCTTGTTCTTTATCTGCAGGGTCTGACCAGGCAAACCTACACAACGCTTAACATAGTTCTCTCGACGGTCGGTAGGACGAGAGTCGATGCTACCATATTGAACAGGGTTGTTGGCAATATAGTTGCGTCCCATAGCATATACGGTCTTAAAGTATTCGTATTGCTGAGCTGGGTTAAGGTCGACTGGTGATGGAGCGTCAGGATAAATCTGACGATACAAATCTTCACCAAAGCCATAACACATGTTATAATAGTCGTTGGCATAAGCAGGCTCTGTAAGGATAGAGTCGCCAGCAGGATAGTTGAACACCACGATATCGTTGAGTTTCACATTGCCCAAACCTTTCACTCTGCGATAGTCCCAATGAGGATATTCGATATAGCTCTTGCAGTTGAAGATAGGCAAGGTATGCTGTGTCATAGGCATAGTGAGCGGAGTCTGCGGAATGCGAGGTCCGTAGCTAACCTTAGAAACAAACAGATAGTCGCCTGTGAGAAGGCTCTTCTCCAAAGAAGAAGATGGGATTACGAAGTTCTGGAAGAAGAACAGATGGATGAAATATACTGCCACAAGAGCAAACACAAGAGCGTCTACCCACGACATGATGAACCTTACAGGTCCTTCTGAGTCTTTCCACCATTGCCAACGTATCTTCTTAGTGATATAAACATCGAAGATGAAAGGAACTACGAGAAGTCCCCACCAGCTTTTTACCCACAACAAGAAGAGTAGATACAAGGCTAACACAATAGACAACTTGGTCCATTGCACCTTCATATTCAGTTGTTTCTTTTGCTTATCAATCATTTCTGTTTTATAATGTGCTAAAGAGCAATATATTATTGTTATGAAGCCAATCCACTATCGCTTATCGTTATTGATGAGTGGAAGGCTTAATGGTATTAAAACTTAAACAAATCGCTTGTTGTAAGCAATCCGTTGTGATCCTTGGTATATTCAGCTGCCAATACAGCACCAAGAGCAAAGCCCTTACGAGAGTGTGCATTGTGGCAGATAGTGATGGCATCGGCATCAGAGTCATAGGTTATCTCGTGAATGCCTGGCACCTCGTCGCGACGAACAGCATCGATAACAATGTCTGTAGGCTTAGCCTCATGAGCCGCCTCATTCTTCTCTGGAGAGTCAGGCCAGTTGACAGCACCTTTCACCCAATCGGTCTTTCTATCGAGATTCTCAACAATCTCTTCAGCAAGAGTGATGGCAGTACCACTTGGAGCATCAAGCTTATGGATATGGTGTGTTTCCTCCATCTTCACATCATACTGCTCGAAGCCATTCATAATCTTAGCCAAATATCTGTTTACGGCAGAGAAGATGGCTACACCAATAGAGAAATTAGAAGCCCAGAAGAGAGTCTGACCCTCTTCGGTACACATACGACGAACATCGTCGCCATGCTCTTTCATCCATCCTGTAGAACCAGAAACCACCTTCACATTATGTGCAAAAGCGCGAAGATAGTTGCCGTAAGCAGCCTGTGGAGCTGTAAACTCTATGGCAACATCAGCCGAAGCAAATTCTGGAGAATCGAAATCCTCTTGGTTGTCTACATCTATAATGCTTACTATCTCGTGTCCACGGTCTTTAGCAATCTGCTCAATCATCTTGCCCATCTTGCCGTAGCCTATCAATGCAATTTTCATGTTTTTTGTGTTTTATGTTCAATATTGTTTGCAGACATATCTGCCTAACGTGCGATATGTCAGTATTTTGCATGCAAAGATAAGCTAATTAGGTGAAATAGCAAAAGAAAAACATACAATAAGTCTTTACTTAAGGATTATTTTTTGTATTTTTGCAACATTATTAACATCTATCGGTTTATGGAACAACTACTGCACTACTGCTGGAAACATAAACTTTTCCAACCTTACGACCTCACCACTACCGAAGGCAAAGAGGTAGAAATAATTGATACAGGACTGCATAACACCAATGCAGGTCCCGACTTCTTTAATGCCAAAGTGAAGATTGACGGCACCATGTGGGTGGGAAATATTGAGATACACGACAAGTCGACAGACTGGTATCTGCACAATCACGACAAAGATCCGAGATACGACAACGTGATACTACACGTGGTGGAAGTTGCCAACTCGGCTGTGGAAACTTATGACGGCAGACTGCTGCCTCAACTTGAGATAAAGGTACCAAAGAGCGTGGCAGACAACTACAAAGACTTGCTTTCTACCGACAGTTATCCACCATGCTATAAAATTGTGCCGGAGCTAAGTTCGCTAACTGTCCACTCGTGGATGAGCGCCTTGGTGACAGAACGATTGGAGCAGAAGACTGACGCCATAACGGAAAGATTGAAGAAGTGTAATGGTTCGTGGGAGGATGCCTACTTCATTACCCTTGCCCGATATTTTGGCTTCGGCATAAATAGCGATGCCTTTGAGACATGGGCAGAGAATGTTCCACTATCGAGTGTGGCTCACCATCGCGACGACATAATGCAGATAGAAGCTATATTCTTAGGTCAAGCAGGACTATTAGACCCAAGAGCCATACCCGAAAGGTATAGAGAAGAGGCTGCTGCAGATGCTCACTACATAGAATTGTGCAGAGAATATAAATATCTGTCGCACAAATTCTCGATGAAACCTATAGACTACAAGCTATGGCGATTTCTAAGGCTTCATCCGCAGAACTTTCCGCAGATAAGAATATCGCAATTGGCAAATCTCTATTTCGCTCGTAAGGCTAATCTTAGTCAGCTGTTGGAATGCGAGGATATCAAGGCTCTGCAATCGCTATTTGCAACCACGCCTACCGACTATTGGCAGACGCATTACAACTTCGGACAAGAAAGCACGAAGAACACCAAACAAATGTCGAAGCAATCGATAAATGTGCTAATAATAAATGTTGTGGTTCCAATATTGTTTGCTTTCGGCAGATACAAAGGCAAAGAGGAGCTATGCGACAGGGCTTTCGAATTGCTCGACCAGCTGAAGGTGGAGAACAATATGGTGGTAAGGATGTGGCAAGAGGTGGGACTGCATGCCGATACCGCTTCCGACTCACAAGCATTAATACAACTAAAAAAGGTATATTGCGACCGCAAAGACTGCCTACGTTGCCGAATAGGATATGAATATCTGAAAGGTAAAAAGGTAGAAAGGTAAAAGAGTAAAAGGGTAAAAAAGTAGAAACGTAAAAAAGATATGAGTAAATATATATTTGAAACAAAGATTGAGGTTCGCGACTATGAGTGCGACATCGAAGGTATAGTAAACAACGCCAACTATCTACACTATATGGAGCATACACGCCACTTGTTTCTACGCGAAGCAGGACTAAGCTTTGCCAAGATGCACGAGAAGGGTGTAGATGCTGTTGTGGCACGTATGAACTTACAATACAAGGTGCCTCTAAGTTGCGACGACGTTATGATATCGAAGCTCTGGATAGAGAAACAAGGTGTGAGATACATCTTCCACCAAGATATCATTCGCGAGGCAGACAACAAACTATCTTGTCGCGCCACGGTAGAATTGGTATGTCTCATAAATGGCAAATTAGGTAATAGCGAGGAATACGATAAGGCTTTTGCGCCTTACTTCGCATATTCTATGGAATAAAGCTCCACCACTATCATCATGGATATAGATATCAAAGAAACGCTAAATGCGATGATCTTGTCGCGCATCGGCTACTATAACCTCACTGGGCTACACGAGCTGTATGCGCAAGCTGGCTCGGCAACGCAGATTATCGAGGCAAGTGGCGACATCAAGCAGCTGATACCTGAAGCTACGCCACGCCTTGTGAAAGCTTTCAAGAATGCTGAGAGCCACAGGAAATGGGCAGAGAGCGAACTGCAATGGGATTTGGATAATGGTATCAAACCGCTTGCCATAAGTTCCCCACTCTATCCTCAGCGCTTGGCAGAATGTCCTGATGCTCCTGTGATGCTTTATTATATGGGCAATGCCGACCTCAACGCCAAACGAATAATCTGTATCATAGGCACTCGCCATGCTACTGCCTACGGCCAGGATATCATCCAGAAGTTTACCAAAGAGCTGCAGATAGCATGCCCCGACACGTTGGTAGTTAGCGGACTTGCCTATGGTGTAGACATCTGTGCCCATCGCAACGCTTTGGCTGCAGGCATGGAGACTATAGGCGTATTGGCTCATGGTCTCGACACCATCTATCCTTCTGGTCATCGTGATACGGCAGCCAAAATGGTGAAACAAGGAGGACTGCTAACAGAATTTCCTATCGACACCAATGCCGACAAGGTGAACTTCGTTAGGCGAAACCGTATTGTGGCAGGAATGAGCGATGCTTGTATCATAGTAGAGAGCGCAGAAAAGGGCGGCGGACTTATCACCACGGGCATAGCAAACAGCTATGGCAGGGATGTGTTTGCATTTCCTGGCAACATAGGATTGCCTTATAGCATAGGTTGCAACAACCTTATCAGAGACAACAAGGCACAACTGATAACTTCGGCACAAGACTTCGTCAACGCCATGGGCTGGGAGAATGATGCTAAGCTCAGAGAAGCCAAGAAGCAGGGTATAGAAAGACAGCTGTTCCCCGACCTTTCTGCCGACGAGCAACATATAGTAGACATCCTCACCACAACCAACGACCTACAGATAAATCTCTTGTCTGCAAAGTCAGGCTTCGCTATAGGCAAAGTGTCGTCGCTAATGTTCACTCTCGAAATGAAAGGCATGGTGAAGAGCATGGCTGGTGGTGTGTGCCATCTGATAATGGCATAAAGACAGTCGGATTTAAGAAAGTGAAATGACTGCTCATTTGGTGATATGAAATAAAAGCCTTACTTTTGCAGTTGCATAATACACATAGACAATTAAATGACAGAAGATTTCGACATACGCGAAGAAAGACTCAGCAAGGGCGAAAAAGAATTTGAAAATGCCTTGCGACCTCTGAGATTTGACGATTTCAACGGACAGCCCAAGGTGGTAGAAAACCTTGAGATATTCGTTGAAGCTGCCAAATATCGTGGCGAGCCTCTCGACCACACCTTATTATATGGTCCTCCAGGACTCGGCAAGACAACTCTTAGCAATATCATAGCCAACGAACTTGGCGTAGGATTTAAGATAACAAGCGGACCTGTATTAGACAAGCCTGGCGACTTGGCAGGTATACTAACATCGCTTGAACCTAACGATGTGCTATTTATCGACGAGATTCATCGCTTGTCGCCTATAGTGGAAGAATATCTGTATTCTGCTATGGAAGACTATCGTATAGACATCATGATAGACAAAGGTCCTTCGGCACGAAGCATACAGATAGACCTAAACCCTTTCACCCTCGTTGGTGCAACCACACGTAGCGGTATGCTAACAGCACCTCTGAGAGCTCGTTTCGGCATCAATATGCACTTGGAATACTACGATCCCGAAACGCTACAGCGAATCATCAAGCGTAGCGCCATGCTTATGCGTGTGCCTATCGAAGATGATGCAGCATTAGAGATAGCTCGTCGCTCACGTGGTACGCCTCGTATTGCCAATTCCCTACTCCGCCGTGTGCGCGACTTTGCTCAAGTAAAGGGTAATGGCACCATAACTTGCGATATTGCCAACCTCTCTTTAAGGGCATTAAACATCGACCAATATGGTCTTGACGAGATCGACAACAAGATTCTCCTCACCATCATCGATAAGTTCAAGGGTGGTCCTGTTGGATTGTCTACCATCGGTACTGCCATTGGCGAAGATGCAGGAACTATAGAAGAGGTATATGAGCCTTACCTCATCATGGAAGGCTTCATAAAGCGTACTCCTCGCGGACGTATGGCTACACCACTTGCCTACGAGCACATGGGACGCAACACATATTCAGGAGGATTATTTGAATAGTATACACATATATAATCATCTATCAACCCCCACATTGCCTAATAATATATTGTAAGGCAATGTGGGGGTTACTTGTTTTTATAGGTCATAGACGAAAAAGGAGACCCTGTCTTCGCGACAAAGTCTCCTTACGGAATGATCGTCATGTTTGTCTGCATTATAGCATCAAATTTATTAATCCTTTTTTAAATTACGATACTATATGTTTTGAATATCAGTTTGAAAGAGTATTAGTGTTTCGTTTTAAAGTCTTATCATTCACTATTATCTATCAGAAATCTATTAATCTGAAAACGAGAGAATATTAATATGATGCAAAGATAGAGAATTGTTGATTAGCCAAGGTGTCAATACGTAAAAAACAGCGTAAAACGTTGTAACGGATAAATTGTTACACGTTGAAATGGGGCCAAATAAAGATATTGGGCTATAAAAATATAGATAATAAGCTATAAAAATGAAAATAATAAAGGATAAAAAAAAGATGCCTGCAATAGCTTATTGCTACGCAGGCATCTTAAAGGATATGTTAACCTATTGTTGATTAATCGATATCAGAATTGCGATCGAGGCTGTCGTTAAAATCCTTTGGCTCACGATTTGCCATTGGATCATGATAGTCCTCACGGTTGTTGTGCTCGAAGCGACGTGGCTGACGACGCTCCTGACGCTCGCCGTTGTTGTGATCTGGACGAGGACGACGCTCACCACGCTCTGGACGTGGACGACGCTCACGCTCTACATATCCCTCTGGCTTTGGAATAAGAACCTTGTGAGAGAGCTTATACTTACCAGTCTTAGGATCGATTTCGAGGAGCTTAACTGTGATCTTGTCACCCTCCTTGATACCAGCCTCTTCAACTGTCTCAAGACGCTTCCAGTCGATTTCTGAGATATGGAGCAAACCATCCTTACCAGGAAGGATTTCTACGAAGCAACCGTAAGGCATGATAGAACGAACAGTACCCTCGTAAACCTCGCCTACCTCAGGAACTGCAACGATAGCCTTGATCTTGCCAAGAGCTGCATCGATAGAAGCCTTGTTAGGAGCAGAAACCTGAACCTTACCTACGCCATCAGCCTCTTCGATAGTGATTGTAGCGCCAGTATCTTCCTGCATCTGCTGGATAATCTTACCACCAGGGCCGATAACAGCACCGATAAACTCCTTAGGAATCTCAAGAGCTACGATACGTGGAACCTGTGGCTTCATCTCGGCACGTGGCTCAGAGATTGTCTCCATCATGCAGTTGAGGATGTGCTCACGACCAGCCTTAGCCTGCATCAAAGCCTCCTCAAGAATCTCGAAGCTCAAACCATCACACTTGATATCCATCTGTGTAGCAGTCAAGCCATCGCGGGTACCAGTGGTCTTGAAGTCCATATCACCCAAGTGGTCCTCATCACCGAGGATATCACTGAGGATAGCGTACTTGTCCTCACCTGGGTTCTTGATAAGACCCATAGCGATACCAGAAACTGGCTTCTTCATAGGAACACCTGCATCCATCAGGGCGAGAGTACCGGCACAAACAGTAGCCATAGAAGAAGAACCGTTAGACTCCAAGATCTGGCTTACCAAACGTACTGTGTAAGGGAAGTCTGTAGGAATCTGGCCCTTCAAACCACGCCATGCCAAGTGGCCGTGACCAATCTCACGACGGCCTACACCGCGCTGAGCCTTAGCCTCACCTGTTGAGAATGGAGGGAAGTTATAGTGAAGGAGGAAGCGCTGGTAGCTCTTCTCGAGCACACCGTCGATAAGCTTCTCATCCATCTTTGTACCAAGAGTACATGTAGAGAGAGACATAGTCTCACCACGCTGGAAGATAGCGCTTCCGTGAGGCATTGGGAGTGGAGATACCTCGCACCAGATAGGGCGGATTTCTGTAGTAGCACGGCCATCAAGACGCAAGCCCTCATCGAGGATGCAACGGCGCATAGCATCGCGCATTACGTCATCATAGTAACGGGTAGCCTCAGCGTGCTTCTCCTCCAAGTCTTCCTCAGAAAGATCGGTATGAGCAGCGTCATACTTCTCGAGGAAATCAGCCAAAACCTTGTCGAAAGCATCCTGACGTGCATGCTTCTCCAAAGCCTGGTGGTTGATATCATAAGCTGGCTTGTAAAGCTCAGACTTAATCTGCTCACGGAGTTCCTCATCGTTGATCTCGTGGTCATACTCACGCTTCACGTCAGTACCCTTCTCCTTAGCCAACTCATACTGGAGTTCGCACATAGGCTTGATAGCCTCGGCAGCCACCTTGAGGGCACCAATGAGATCCTGCTCAGAAACTTCCTTCATCTCACCTTCTACCATCATGATATTGTCCTTGGTAGCACCAACCATGATATCCATGTCAGCCTCTTCCATCTGCTGGAATGTAGGATTTACAACATACTCACCATTGATACGAGCTACACGAACCTCAGAGATATAGTACTCGAAAGGAATATCTGAACAAGCCATGGCAGCTGAAGCAGCGAAACCTGCGAGGGCATCTGGCTGGTCAACACCATCGGCTGAGAGCAACATTACCTGTACGTAAACTTCTGCATGGTAGTTAGAAGGGAAAAGTGGACGCAAAGCACGGTCCACAAGACGAGAGGTAAGGATTTCCTCATCGCTGGCTTTGCCTTCGCGCTTGGTGAAACCACCAGGGAAACGACCTGCAGCACTGTACTGCTCACGATAATCTACTTGCAAAGGCATAAAATCTGTACCCGGAACTGCATCCTTTGCTGCACAAACAGTTGCGAGAAGCACTGTGTTACCCATGCGGAGAACCGCAGCACCATCAGCCTGTTTTGCAACTTTTCCGGTCTCAATTGTGATGGTTCTTCCATCAGGCAATTGAACTGTTTTCGTAATTACGTTCATCTAAAAATCTTAATGTTGTTGATTGTGTCAAACATCTAAAAATATAAATCGTGCAAATATACCTATTTTATTATTAATAAACGAAGAAATAAGAATAAACATGTGTTTTTTTTGATTTCTTGCTCTGTTTTAACATCTTTTTTATCGATTGTTTTGCCATTCCACTCTTTTGCATTATCTTTGTCGAAAGAAATAAATGAATAAAATAATGAATATATCAAAAACACTTTCTGCTCTCGCCGTTTCATTAATGATGTTGGGAGCAGTTTCTTGTAGTAACAAGAAATTTGAGGTAAGCGGAAACATTACCGACGCTAAGGATTCACTATTGTATTTTGAGAACATGAGCCTCAACGGCGCTGTAGTTGTCGACTCTACCAAACTTGATGCCGATGGCAACTTCTCGTTTGCTGTAGATGCTCCTTCTGCACCAGAGTTCTATCGCTTGCGTATAGCTGGTCAGATTATCAATGTTGCTGCCGACTCTACGGAGCATGTAACCATCAAGGCAGCCTACCCTACTATGGCAAGCCAATACGAGGTGTCGGGATCTAACGAATGTGCTAAGATTAAGGAACTTGCAATAGGTCAGATGGCTCTTCAGACTACTATAAATAATATTGTAAGAAACACCAACCTCAACGACGATGTTATGCGCGACTCTATAAGAGTTATCCTCGCACAATACAAAGAGGGCGTGAAGAACAACTACATTTTTAAAGAGCCTATGAAGGCATATGCCTACTTTGCTCTATTCCAGACAATTGCATTAGGCTACGAGAATGTTTTGGTATTCAACCCTCGCAGCAACGAGGACGACGTAAAGGTGTTTGCTGCTGTAGCTACAAGTTGGGACACTTATTATCCAAAGGCTGAGCGCGGACTAAACCTTCACAACATAGCTATCGAAGGATTAAAGAATATCCGCATCATGAAGGCTGAACAGCAGCAGACTGTAGACCCAAGCAAGGTAGAATATACTGGCGTTATCGACATTGCTTTGCCTGACAACAAGGGCAATATCAGAAAGCTATCAAGCCTAAAGGGTAAGGTGGTGATGCTCGACTTCCATCTGTTTGAAACAAAGGAAAGCACAGCTCGCATCATGCAGTTGCGCGAACTATACAACAAGTATCATGCTCAGGGCTTCGAGATTTATCAGGTAAGCATCGACCCAGACGAGCATTTCTGGAAGACAAGTGTGGCTGCTTTGCCATGGATATGCGTTCATTCCGACGACGGCTTAAATGCTGCAGAACTTGGTATGTACAACGTAAGAGACATCCCTACATACTTCCTTATCGACAAGAACAACGTTTTGCAGAAACGTGATGTTCAGATAAAGGATATCGATGCTGAGATTAAGGCTTTGCTGTAAAAGCGTATAAGCTATCACCACTAACATTATCAAACAATATGAAAAAGTTCGTTCTGCTATTGGCTTTAGCCCTCACAGGCTTTGCTGCCAATGCACAAATCAAAAGACCAAAATTGGTAGTAGGCATCATCATCGACCAGATGCGTTGGGACTACCTTAATTATTACTACGACCAATATTGCGACGGAGGTTTTAAGCGTCTTATCAACGAGGGTTTCTCATGTGACAACAACATGATTAACTATCTGCCTACAGTAACGGCTATTGGCCATACAAGTACGTATACAGGCGCCACACCTGCCATTCACGGCATAGCTGGCAACAACTTCCAGATAGATGGCAAGGATGTGTATTGCTGCAAGGATACTACCGTAGAGTCGGTAGGTTCAAAGAATGATGCAGGCAGAATGTCGCCATGCAATCTGCTGTCGACAACTATTGGCGACCAAATTCGCCTTGCTACCGACTTCAACTCCAAGGTTATTGGCGTTGCTTTGAAAGATAGAGCTGCCATACTTCCTGCTGGTCGCTCGGCAAATGCTGCATACTGGTACGACACAAAGGCAGGCAAGTTTGTTACAAGCACATACTATATGCCACAATTGCCTAAATGGGTAAACAAGTTTAATGGCAAAATAAAGATTAAGCCTGGCACAGACCCAAAGATGCTACCAGAGGGTGCTACCATGACTTTCGATTTGGCTGAAGCTACTGTAAAGAATGAGCAGCTGGGCAAAGGAAAGTATACGGATATGATATGCGTAAGCATCTCATCGACCGACGCTATGAGCCACAAATATGGCACACGTGGCGAAGACAACAAGGCAGTATACATGGCTACCGACAAGGGATTGGCACATTTCCTCAGCTTCCTCGACAAGGAAGTGGGCAGAGGACAATACCTATTGTTCCTTACTGCCGACCATGGCGGATGCCACAATCCTAACTATCTTGCCGAACACAAGATTGCTACTGTAGGCTGGGATGGCTATAAGGTTGTTGCCAACATAAACGCTAAGCTCGCCGAGAAATATGGCAAAGAGGGCAAATATATCAGCTCTATCATGGATTGCCGCGTTTACTTGAACCACGGATGGCTCGAAGCAAACAATATTGATGCCGACGAGGTGAAGGCTTTCGCGATAAAGCAACTGAAGAAAGAGAAGGATTTGCAATGGGTTGTTGACATGGAGCATGCCGCAACAGCAAGTGTGCCACAGATAGTAAGAGAGCGCGTGATAAACGGCTACAACATTCATCGCTCTGGCGACATCATGGTGTTGCCTCGTCCTGCTGGCTTCACATGGACATACGACGACAAATATCGTGGTGCCTCTCACTACAACTGGAACCCATACGATTCACATATCCCTTTGATTTTCATGGGATGGCACGTGCGCCAAGGTCGTACCGCAACTCCTACCCGTATCATTGATACTGCAGCTACCATCTGCGACCTTCTGAGAATTCAGATGCCTAACGGATGTATCGGCGACGCTATAACAGAGGTGGAAATCGATAAGAAGTAGAAAATGCTATGAGCTCTTTAGACATATTTAGATATTGTCCTTGTTGCGGAAGCAGCAGATATATAACCAACAGCTTTAAAAGCAAGAAGTGTGAAGACTGCGGCTTTGAGCAATTCTTGAATCCAAGTGCTGCCTACGTGGCTTTGATACGCGATGCAGAAGGTAGGCTGCTGGTAACAAGAAGACTCTACGAGCCAGCTAAAGGCACATTAGACTTGCCTGGCGGCTTTGCCGATATGGGCGAGACGGCAGAAGAAGGAGTGGCAAGAGAGGTTAAGGAAGAGACAAACTTGATAGTGACATCATGTCGCTTTCTGTTCTCACTACCCAACACCTATTTATATAGTGGGTTAAACGTTCCTACCCTCGACCTGTTCTTCGAATGCAAAGTTGCCGACACCTCGCAGCTAAAAGCTATGGACGATGCTGCAGAATGTATGTGGCTTGAGCCCAAGGATATCAATCCTGAAGACTTCGGACTAAAGAGCATAAGCGAAGGAATAAAAAAGGTATTTAACTGCCAAAGTATTACTTAATAACCAAGGTGGCGAGAGAGTCTTTGTCGAAGATTTCTTTCGCCACTTGTTGTATCTGTTCGGCTGTCACGGCATCTATCTTCTGATATAGCTTTTCTATATCCTTCTCGTCGCCAAAATGCAGGAAGCTCTTACCAAAGTCGATAGCAAAGTTTTCGTTGTTGTCGCAAGCCACAGCCAACTGTCCCTTAATCTGCCTCTTGGCTGCAGCAAGAGTCTTCTCAGGCAAAGGCTTTTCCATCAATCGCTTGAACTCGCCCTTTACCAATCTCACGCATCTGTTCACATCGTGTGGGTCGCAACCGAAGTATACAGACCACAAGCCTGTATCGCCATAGCAAACCATGCTACTCTCTACAGAATAAACCAGTCCGCGACGCTCACGCAGAATAACATTCAGGCGAGCATTCATACCAGGACCGCCAAGCATATTGTTGAGCAGATATAGAGGTATGCGCAAAGGATGAGTGGCAGAATAAGCTCGGTTGCCTATCATCACATGTGCCTGATGGGTGTCGTGGTTAAGTATCGTTAGTTCGGGCAATTTACCGTTTGCCACCACCAGAGCCTCATCAACCACACTTTCCTGCTGTTGCTTTGGAGTTAGCTTCTCCAAGGTCTTTACCAATCGTTTGAAATCGATATTGCCATACACAAAGAATATGGCATTATCTGGGCGATAGTATTGCTGAGTGAAGCGCATAGCATCGGCAGTAGCGAAACTGCGAACTCTATCTGCTGAACCAAGAATGTTGTGACCTAAGGGATGACCTTTGAACACCAGATTCTCAAACTCATCATAAATAAGTTCGGCAGGCGAATCGTTGTAGCTTTCTATCTCGTCGCATATCACCTCTACTTCTTTATCTATCTCCGCCTGTGGGAATATGCTATAGAAGACAATATCCGATAACACATCCACAGCCTTGGCGAAATGCTCTACAGGTATGGCAGAATAGAAAACGGTATCTTCCTTATTAGTAAAGGCATTAAGATCGCCGCCCACACTCTCAAGCTTGTTTATGATAGCTGTAGAAGTGTGAGTTTGAGTGCCCTTGAATGTAACATGCTCGCAGAAATGAGCCAAGCCCTCGTCGCCAGGCTTCTCGTTGCGAGTACCAGCCTTTATCTGGTATCCGCAATATGCTATCTTCGAAGTATTTGGCAAATGGATTATCCTTAGGCCATTATTTAGAGTCGCTGTATTATATTGCATTTATTATCTTTTTAAATTTAAAAACATGCTATGCTTAGCCATAACACTTATAAAATGCAAAAGTAGCTATTTTTTCCTAATGCTGAAAAATATCACATTTAAAAACTTTATTTTGTTTTGTCATTCCATTCACTTGCACTATCTTTAAATAAGATAGGCGGCTTTCAGGAATGAAAAACAAAAACTGCGTATTTTGTTTTGTCATTCCGTTCTCTTGCACTATCTTTGAATAAGATGGGCGGCGTTCAGGAATGAAAAACAAAAACTGCGTATTTTGTTTTGTCATTCCATTCACTTGCACTATCTTTGCAACCAAGATAATAAAGATAAAACCATGCGTAAAGTAATAGGAATAGGAGAAACCGTATTAGACATTATCTTCAAAAATGGCAAGCCTATAGAGGCTGTACCGGGTGGTTCGGCTTTTAATGCTATGATATCGCTCGGACGCTCGGGAATAAACGCCACGTTTATCTCTGAGGCTGGTAACGACAGAGTTGGAGACTATGTTATCAATTTTCTAAAGGAGAACGGGGTTAATGCAGACAACGTCAACGTATTTCCCGACTCTAAGTCGCCTCTATCGTTGGCTTTTCTCGACGAGAACAATAATGCCGACTATATATTCTACAAGGATCATCCACACGACAAGCTGGAATTCTCATACCCTGAGATAAATCGCGACGACATCGTGGTATTTGGTTCGTTCTTTGCCATCAATCCCGTGGTACGTCCGCAAGTATGTGGCTTCTTGGATTATGCTCACGAGCGTGGCGCTATATTATACTACGACGTAAACTATCGTGCTTCGCATCGCAACGAGATAATGAAGATTACGCCAAACCTCATCGAGAACCTTGAATTCTCAGATATCGTTCGTGGGTCAAGCGAGGACTTCGGCATTCTCTACAAGATGCCTGATGCCGACAAGGTTTATCAAGCAGAGATATCGTTCTATAGCAAGAAGTTTATCTGCACTAATGGTGGCAAACCAATAATCGTTCGTGGCGACAACGGATTCCGCAAGGAATACCCTACTGCCGATACCAAGGTGGTGAGCACTATCGGAGCTGGCGACAACTTCAACGCAGGCTTCGTATATGGTCTTATCAAAGAGGATATCACCAGAAGCGATGTAGACAAAGGCCTCTCGGAGAGCCAATGGGACAAGCTAATAGAATATGGACAAATGTTCTCTGCAGAATGCTGCAAGGATATATATAATTATGTATCTAAGGAGTTTGGAGAAAAGAGACAGCTCACTTCTACATCTCTATAAACAAGAAAGAGATTGCAAACAAGATATTTTAAATATTCTTTATATATTAACACTTAGCAAAGCCGCAATTCCCATATTAAGCAAAATAGTCTAATCACTCCCCTCTCTCATGGAGAGGGGGTGGGGGTGAGGCTGAAATGATTATGAAAATTACAAGCAACATTTATTATGTAGGCGTCAACGATCGCAACAAGCATCGTTTCGAGGGTCTTTGGCCTTTGCCTAATGGAGTAAGCTACAACTCCTACATCATCGATGATGAAAAGGTAGCATTGGTAGATACAGTAGAGGTGGATTTCTTCACACAATATCTTGAGAATATCCACGAGGTGATAGGCGACCGCAATATCGACTATCTCATCATCAACCATATGGAGCCAGACCATAGCGGTTCTATCGCACTCATCAAGAAGTATTATCCTAACATCAAGATTGTGGGCAACAAGAAGACTCTCGGCATGCTCGAAGGCTTCTATGGCGTAACAGAAGATGTTGTGGAGGTTAAGAATGGCGATACTTTGAACCTTGGCAACCACGAGCTTTCGTTCGTGCTCATTCCTATGGTTCATTGGCCTGAGACCATGGTCACTCTCGATGCTCAGCACAAGGTGCTCTTCTCGGGCGATGCCTTCGGATGCTTTGGTGCGTTGAATGGTGGAGTTATCGATAACGACATCAACTGCGACACATTCTGGCTCGAAATGGTGCGCTACTATTCTAATATCGTTGGCAAATACGGTATTCCTGTACAGAATGCGTTGAAGAAGTTGGCTGGTGTAGAGCTCGACTACATCTGCTCTACTCACGGTCCTGTATGGCACGAGCATATTGCTAAGGTTATCGGCATGTATGATAAAATGTCGAAATACGAAACCGAGCCTGGCTTGGTTATCTGCTACGGCACCATGTATGGCAATACCGAGCGTATGGCTGAGATTATTGCTCAGGCTGCAAGCAAGGCTGGCGTTAAGAACATCGTGATGTACAACATCTCGAAGACTCACCATAGCTACATCCTTCGCGACGTATTCCGCTATCGTGGCTTGATTGTTGGTGCTCCAACATATAATGCTGGCCTATATCACGAGATGGAGGTTCTGCTCTCAGAACTTGCCAACAAGGACATCAAGAACCATCTCCTCGGCTGGTATGGCTCTCATTGCTGGGCAAGCAAGGCTGTTGCCAAGATTCAGGAGTGGAACGACAACCGCCTACACTACGAGGCTGTAGGCGAGCCTGTAGACATGAAGCAAGCCATCACTCCTGAAGTTCGCCAGCAATGCGAAGCTTTGGGTAAGGCTATGGCTGAGAAGCTATTGGCAGAATAACAGATTTCTTATTATAGAGATCATTATCAAGAGCGGAAAGGCAACTGGGGTTACAGTTGTTTTTCCGCTCTTGCTTTTTATTTGAACTCTCCGTCTTATCGGTTCTAATTCTAAATAATATCAAAAATGTGCAAGTTTGCCACTTTTTGATATTAAAAATGTGTATTTTTGCCGAAAAATCATATTAACGAGGAAATTATGGCAGAAATACAAAGAGAAAAAATATCCTGCTCTTTCTCTATAGTTTTATATAGTTGCAAATTAAGCATGTTGAAACATGCTTAATTTGCAAACCTTATTTTTAATGCTGATACTCAACAAGTTATAAGTGCATATTAATCTACGAGACAGGTAAATCATAGCTTCTTTCTCCTTAATATGCACGTTTTTGTCTTCATTTCATCCCTTCTGCCTGCTATGCATATACGGTAAGAGAAAACACGTTGAGGCAAGCCAAAAAGAGCTTTGGATTATAACGCTATTGCAAAAGTTTACTTCTTCCTTGTGTGCCTTCACATTTATCTTTTTCGCCTTTGTATCAAAAAAGATTCTGAAAAAGGTGTTACATCTAAAATATTTTGATTACCTTCGCAACCAGATACCCATTCTGCTCACGCCGAGTTGAAGCTTTCTCTCTTAGAGAGAAGGTTGAAACGAGGACTTGGGAGGGAGAGGTATCGCGACATAATATAAAGGCGTTTACAAGCGTCTTGTCTTTGACGTATAGGAATCTCGCAAATTCAGATGTGATTCAAAGAGCAAGGCAACGGTAGATGCCCTCGGGATGTGATATATTTCGCATCCCTTTACTGGTATGGCTTATTGCGTCTTGGCGATAAGTCCCATATCTGTATAGGGAGAAATGTATACATATCAGCGTGGGCTTCGAAGTTGCTCGTTCAATCACATCGGGCAATGCGAGAGCCTCTATACGTGGGACGAGTAACAGGTAAGTTCCCACGCTTTTTGTTTTGTTCGGAACTAATAATCATTCTTTTTAAAAAACCAAAAATGGGGACTTTGAGGTTAAGAATAAAACAATGGAAAATAAAAAAGTTTGTTTAAAAAATGTTGGTGAAGCACAGACATTTGGTTTTGAATTGATAGATCCTACTATCCAGTTTTGTCTTCGTCGAGGGAAAGAATGGGAGGATTGCTTCTTGTTAATCAAACTAGACCACGAAGTGTTTGAAATTAAGTGTAGCCCTACAGATTCTGCTCTTAAGACTTTGTTTTGTTATCTCTTTAGTTTGGCAAACGGAAACGACATTAATATTAAGCACAAAAGGGTTGTAGAGTTAGATAAACAATTACATGATTATTTAAAGAACAAAATAGGAGAATAATTTATGAGAACATTTACGTTTAAAGGGCTGTTTTTAACAGCTGTATTTATGTTGCTTGGTTGTTTATCAATCCAAGCTGCAGATAACGACTTGATTACAAAGCAAATCACCATTAAGTTGGAAGAGGCTGGTACTTTACCTAACAAGATTGGAAGTAGTAGAAAGTATCAGATTACTAATCTGAAACTTATTGGCGAGATAAATGGCACAGATTTGAGAATGATTCGTGAGATGGCTGGAAAGGATTATAGAAACGAAACTACAGAAGGAAATCTCTCTGTGTTAGATTTGTCTGAGGCGAAAATAGTCATGGGTGGTAATTCTTATTATGGTAATCCAAATATTGGTGATAGCTATTATACATCTACTGATAAAATAGGCGCTTACGCATTCCGTTACTGTAGTGTATTAACGAGTTTAACCCTTCCGTCAAGTATTACCGAGATTGGCGATGGCGCATTCTATGGCTGTAGCGGATTAACGAGTTTAAACCTTCCTGCAGGTATTACCTCAATAGGCTATGACGCATTCGAAGGCTGTAGCGGATTAACGAGTTTAACCCTTCCTGCTACTATTACCTCAATAGGCGATGGCGCATTCGAGGGCTGTACCGGATTAACGAGTTTAAACCTTCCGCCAAGTATTACCGAGATTGGTTCGCTCGCATTCTATGGCTGTAGCGGATTAACGAGTTTAAACCTTCCTGCTGGTATTACCAAGATAGGCAATCGCGCATTCGAGGGCTGTACCGGATTAACGAGTATAAACCTTCCTGCAGGTATTACCTCAATAGGCTGGAATGCATTCAATGGCTGTACCGGATTAACGAGTATAAACCTTCCTGCAGGTATTACCTATATTGACGGTGGCGCATTCTCTGATTGTAGCGGATTAACGAGTATATATATATATGCAGAGAAAGTACCAGGAATAGATAGTGATGCATTCAAAGGTTGTGATGCTAAGAAATGTATCCTTTATGTTCCTAAGGGAACTTATGATGATTATTGGCTCTCTGACTTTAGCTACTTTGAGAATATAGTAGAATTCGATGCAACAGGCATCGACAAGACCACAACCTTTACCGATGTTGAGGAGGTATCTCGCTATTCTGTAAATGGTCAGCGATTGGTAGGTCCAATCAAGGGCTTGAATATCGTGAAGTATAGCGATGGTAGCGTGAAGAAAGTTGCTGTTCAATAAAATGAACGCATCCTGAAGATATTTAAGGGGCACGATTGGTCGTGCCCCTTTTTATGTTTTCTGAAGAGTTAAATCGATGAAAAAGTTTGGCGTCACCAAGTAAAAAGTGTACTTTTGTTGCAAAAATACGTGTCTTGACACAAAAAAACGTCATAAACTATGTATTTTGAACGTAAAGCATACTTGAAAGAACTCATCTCGGCAGAAGGCAATGGGATGATAAAGATTATCACCGGCATTCGCCGTTGTGGTAAATCCTTCCTTCTCTTCAACATCTTTCGAAAGCATTTGCTTGAAAGAGGTGTTGCGGAAGACCATATCATACAAGTAAATCTTGAAGACCGTAGAAACAAGAAACTCCGTGATCCTGATGCTTTGCTGGAGCATATCGATGCTTTGATGAAAGATAAGGATAGGTATTATATTATCTTGGATGAGGTTCAGATGGTGAAGGAGTTTGAGGATGTGCTCAACTCTTATCTCCATGTGGAAAATGCCGAAGTGTATGTTACTGGTTCCAATGCCCGATTCTTATCGAAGGATGTGATAACTGAATTTCGTGGTAGAGGTTGGGAAATCCGAATCCATCCGTTGAGTTTTTCTGAATATTATGAAGTGGTAGGAGGAGAGGAGCGTCAAGCCCTGGAAACCTATTATCTTTATGGTGGATTGCCTGCCGTGGCGCAGATAGAAACTCCGGAAGCGAAACAGAACTATCTTCGAGAGATTTATGAGACGGTTTATCTGAAGGATGTTTTGGAGCGTAATCGCCTGAAGAATTCTGATGGAATGCGCGAGTTGGTGCGCCTTCTGGCTTCTACGATTGGTTCCTGTACGAATGTGCAGAGAATTTCTAATACGTTCAAATCTGTTGGAGGAGTGGAAATCGGTACTAAAACCATTGGCAGGTACCTGGAGAACCTGCAGGATTCCTTCATCATCAGTGAGGCTTTGCGCTATGATGTGAAGGGGCGCAAATATATTGGTACTGGTACCAAGTATTATTTCGAGGACATCGGTATAAGAAATGCCGTGGTAGATTTCCGGCAGATAGAATTCACCCATATCATGGAGAACGTGGTTTATAACGAATTGCGGAAGCAGGGTTATACTGTGGATGTGGGATCAGTGGAGAGCTTCAAGCGGGATGAGAATGGCAAGCTGCAGCGTAGGAATCTTGAGATTGATTTCGTGGTGAACCGTCATGATGAACGCCTCTATATCCAGTCGGCTTACGCCTTGCCGGATAAGGAGAAGGTAGATCAGGAGCAGGCTTCTCTTTTGAATGTAAACGATGGCTTCCGCAAACTGATTATCGTAGGGGATAGATATCGTTCGGGTTATAATGAAGAGGGCATTCTGATGATGAGTCTCTCCGATTTTCTCTTGGGTAAGGGTAGTAAGGAATAGATGGACTTTTGGGGGGTTGTCATACTCCGTTTATAGGCTTAATATCAAAAAAGTGCAAGTTTGCCACTTTTTGATATGAGAAAAAAGAATATAAACTAAAAAAAATAGAACTATGAGAAATTTTACTTTTAAAGGACTATTTTTAACTGCGGTATTTGCGTTACTTTGGAGCTTGACAATTCAGGCTGCAGATGATGGTTTGATTACCAAGCAAATCACCATCAAGTTGGATAAGGCTGGTACTTTGCCTAACATGATTACAAGTAGTGAGATGTATAAAATTACGAATCTGAAGATTATCGGTGAGATAAATGGCACGGATTGGAATATGATTCGTGAGATGGCAGGAAGAGATTATCGAGGAGATGTTACAGAAGGAAATCTCTCTGTATTAGATTTGTCCGAGGCAAAGATTGTAGAAGGTGGTGATTATTATTATTATTCTTTTACTGATTATAAAGTTTATACTTCTAATGATGAAATAGGCGAGTACGCATTCCATGACTGTAGCGGATTAACAAGTTTAACCCTCCCTGCTGGTATTACCTCAATAGGCAGAAGCGCATTCGTGGGCTGTAGCGGATTAACAAGTTTAAACCTTCCTGCAGGTATTACCTCAATAGGCAGAAGCGCATTCGAAGGCTGTAGCGGATTAACAAGTTTAACCCTTCCTGCTGGTATTACCTCAATAGGCGATGACGCATTCTGTGGCTGTAGCGGATTAACGAGTTTAACCCTTCCTGCTGGTATTACCTCAATAGGCGATGACGCATTCTGGGGCTGTAGCGGATTAACGAGTTTACCCCTTCCTGCTACTATTACCTCAATAGGCAATTGCGCATTCTATATTTGTAGCGGATTAACGAGTTTAACCCTTCCTGACGGTATTACCTCAATAGGCTATAGTGCATTCGAAGGCTGTAGCAGATTAAAAGAGGTTAGATTTTGCATAAATGATAATTTAGACACATATTTAACAAAAGGTCATCCTTATATAGATGTAGATTGTGGTATAAAATATTATATAAATGATAAAGAGATCACAAGTATCGAAATACCATCTAACGTAACTACTTTAGGTCAATATGTTTTCCAAGAGTGTAGAGAGTTTACAAGTTTAACACTTCCGTCAAGTATTACCGAGATTGGCGAAGGCGCATTCGAAGGCTGTAGCGGATTAACGAGTTTAAACCTTCCTGCTAGTATTTCCGAGATTGGCGAAGGCGCATTCGAAGGCTGTAGCGGATTAACGAGTTTAAACCTTCCTGCTAGTATTTCCGAGATTGGCGATTTTGCATTCTCTGACTGTAGCGGATTAACGAGTTTAAACCTTCCTGATGGTATTACCGAGATTGGCGAGTACGCATTCTACCAATGTAGCGGATTAACTTCTATTTATGTATATGCAGAGAAAGTACCAAAAATATATAGTTCTACATTCTCTGAATGTGATACCAAGAAATGTACAGTTTATGTACCAATGGGAAATCATGATGATTATAGGCTCTCTTACTTTGGTTACTTTGAGAACATAGTAGAATTCGATGCAACTGGCATCGACAAGACTACGACCTCTACCGATGTTGAGGAGGTATCTCGCTATTCTGTAAATGGTCAGCGATTGGTAGGTCCAACCAAGGGATTGAATATCGTGAAGTATAGCGATGGTAGCGTGAAGAAAGTTGCTGTAGAATAAGACGAAAGCATCCTTATAATATTTGGGGCACGATTGGTCGTGCCCTTTTTTTGTTTCTAATCTATCTTATATCTTAACTTTTTGTCTTTTATTTCCCCAAAGTATGTTTTTTTTCGCGATTTAGGGATTTTGATGACAAAATATTGTATCTTTGCGATGTTTATTTAACGTGCATTAATTTAACGGCTGTTACATTATGAAGTTTTATGATCGGAAAAAGGAGATAGAGATACTGCACAGGAACTGGGAAAAATCGGCTAAGCATTCCCTTTTTACTGTGATGATAGGCAGAAGACGTATCGGAAAGACGCTTCTCTTGCTCAAGACGGAGCAAGAGCAGAAGATGCTGTATCTATATGTGTCGAAGGACAACGAACGTGTGTTGACGGAGAAATTCCAAAAGACTGCTGAGGAAGTGCTGGGACTTCATGTATATGGTAGAATGGAGACTTTTGCACAGTTCTTCGAGCAAATCATGAAGTATGGAAAGGAACATCATTTTACCATTGTCTTCGATGAGTTCCAAAACTTCTTGAATGTGAATCCAGCCATTCCAAGCCATATCCAGGACATTTGGGATAGATACCACGAATCAACAACGGTCAATCTCGTGGCTTGTGGCAGCATCTATAGCATGATGCACAAAATCTTCGATAACGATGACGAGCCTCTATATGGCAGGAAGGATTGCGAGATAAGGCTCAAGCCATTTAGGATAAGCGTTATCAAAGAAATCTTGCATGACTACAACCCCAACTACACTTCTGAAGACTTGCTTTGCCTGTATATGTTGACTGGTGGTGTAGCTAAATACATCGCCTTGCTGATGGATGCTGGAGCGACCGATAAAGAGAGTATGCTCCGTTGGGCAACAAGCTCGGAAAGTCCTTTAATCACAGAGGGTAAGGAAATTGTGTTGTCGGAGTTTGGCAAGGATTATGCCAACTATCTCAGCATCTTGCAGCTGGTAGCTGGGGGAATGACTGTTCAGAACCAGATAGATAATATCATCGGCAAGAATACGGGTACCTATCTGAAGCGACTGGAGGAAGACTATAACTATGTGAGCAAGTTGACACCGATGTTTAGCAAGCCTGGCAGTAGAAACCTCAGGTGGAGTGTAGAAGATTGCTTCCTGCGCTTCTGGTTCCGTTTCGTCTTGCCTAATCAAGCTTTGATAGAAACAGAGCGCAACGACTTGCTCTTGGAAATCGTGGAGCGAGATTACAATGACTATACGGGACTGGTACTGGAACAATATTTTCGCCAAAAGATTGCTGAGGAAGAGCGTGTTACCTTGGTTGGAAATTATTGGGACAGGAAAGGAATGAACGAGATAGACCTTATCGCACTCAACGATATTGACAAGACGGCATTGGTGGCAGAAGTGAAGCGTAATGCCGACCGATGTAATCCTAAACTCTTGCAGGAGAAATTTGAATCGATTCGTAGTAATTTCGGAAAGTATAACGAAGTGCAGCTGATAGGCTTGTCTATGCAGGATATGTAAGGCTGATAGAAAGATAAAGAGCGGAAGAACAAAAGGGGGTTAACACACGAAAAAAACAGGGGAAAAAGTATCCTATGATACTTTGCAAAGTAATACGTAATACTTGGGCAAGTATCACGTATTACTTTTTTAGGGCATTTTTTACCATTGACTGCTGGAGAATTTAAAAACACGAACTGCTATTTTTTTAGAACACGAATAATCCGAATCGCACGAATGAGCACGCTGGGCTCTGCAGCTTGCATTTCTTGCTTGCGTTTCTTGCTTGCGATATTAATCTACATTCGGTAGATTCGGATTATTCGTGTTCTTTTAAAACACAAATGCTTCGTGGTCATTAAAAACACGAACTGCTATTTTTTTAGAACACGAATAATCCGAATCGCACGAATGAGCCCTGTGGGCTCTGCAGCTTGCGTTTCTTGCTTGCGTTTCTTGCTTGATGTTTAATCTACATTCGGTTGATTCGAGTCATTCGTGTTCCTTTAAAATACAAGTGGTATGTAGCTTAATAAATATTAGCAATCGGCAATTTTTGCCTTCAGCTCTTCCTGGTTGTTAGCCACTTCGATATAGTCGTGCCAATCGCCACGAATCATGCCTTTCTGCTGCAGGTCGTCGAGCATGGCGATGAGGGAATTCCAGAAGCCTTTCATGTTGTAGAGTATCACCATTTTGTGGTGGTAGCCTATGGTATGGGATGCGGCAACGGTGAAAATCTCATCAAGCGAGCCTATGCCGCCAGGCAAAGTAACGACAACATCGCTCTGCAACAGCATTATATCCTTGCGGTCGCTGAGGTTGTCGCATGGAATCTCTACGTCAAGGTTCTTGAAGGTTTTGCCACCCTTCTCTACCAGCGAAGGCACAACGCCTATTGTTCGTCCGCCATTAGCCTTAACGGCATTACCTATACAATTCATCAAACCGATATTGCAACCTCCAAACACGAGGCTATGTCCATTCTCAGCCATCCATTTGCCCAATTCTTCGGTCATAGCAAAGAAATCGGGGTCTATATTGTTGTTGGCAGAGCAGAATACAGCTATTTTCATATAAGTTCCTATTTTTATAGATTATCAGTTACTAATTCTCGATTAGTCATTACCGATGCAAATGTACACTTTTTCTGCTGAATAATCCACAATTATCGAGTTTTTAGTTGTTGGCTATAGGATAAAAAAACATGCGAGTAGTCGCATAAGGCATTTCGAATAGTCGAAGGAGGCTATGCGAATAGTCGCACAAGGGCATGCGAGTAGTCGTATAAAAGACAACGTGGTTATTTTTTTAAGACAACGAATACAACATGTACAACAAATACAACCTTGGCTCAAAAACTTCGTATTTTGTTTTGTCATTTCACTCACTTGCAGTACCTTTGCAGACGAATTTGGCAATTATATAATAATGTATGTAGCTTATTATTAACAAAAAGCATAATTGCCGCAAGCGTTTCGGAAGGATTTTGCACCCTATTAATGGCTGGGAGGGTGAATTCGACCTTCCTTTTTTTATAACCATTCAATACGGTAAAAAGATTTGAAGACATTTGAAGAATTGGGCGTATGCGAGGATATTCGCCGCGCCATCGAAGAATTAGGTTTTGAACAGCCTATGCCTGTTCAGGAAGAAGTAATCCCTTATTTGTTAGGTCACGGCAACGACGTTATTGCGTTGGCACAGACTGGTACTGGTAAGACTGCCGCTTATGGTATTCCTACTCTGCAGAAGGTGAACCCTAAGCTAAAGGCTCCTCAAGCCTTGGTGCTCAGCCCTACTCGCGAGCTGTGCTTGCAGATAGCCGACGATCTGAACGAATTTGCCAAATATATAGATGGTTTGCACGTAGCTGCCGTATATGGCGGTGCATCTATCGAAACACAAATTCGCACTCTGCGCCATGGCGTGCAGATTATTGTTGCTACTCCTGGTCGTTTGATCGACCTTATGCATCGCGGAGTTGTGAAATGCGACAATATAGAGAATGTGGTGCTCGACGAGGCTGACGAGATGCTCAACATGGGTTTTGCCGACTCTATAAACGAGATATTCGAGAATGTGCCTAAGGATCGCAACACTCTCTTGTTCTCTGCCACTATGAGCCGCGAGGTGGAGCGTGTGGCCAAGAGCTATCTTACCGACTATAAGGAGATTGTGGTTGGTTCGCGCAACGAGGGTGCGGAGCATGTGAACCACATATATTATATGGTACATGCACGCGACAAGTACTTAGCTTTGAAGCGCATCGTAGACTTCTATCCTAAGATTTTCGCTATCATCTTCTGTCGCACAAAGATAGAGACTCAGGAGGTTGCCGACAAGCTTATCAAAGACGGCTACAACGCTGAAGCCCTGCATGGCGACCTTAGCCAGCAGCAACGCGACCTGACGATGCAGAAGTTCCGCCAGCATACTGTTCAGTTGCTCGTGGCTACCGACGTGGCAGCTCGCGGTCTTGATGTCGACGACTTGACCCATGTTATCAACTATGGTTTGCCAGACGACATAGAGAACTATACTCACCGCTCAGGCCGTACGGGACGTGCCGGCAAGAAGGGTACATCAATCTCTATCATCCACTCTAAGGAGAAGACAAAGGTGCGCAACATAGAGCGCGAGATAGGCAAAGAGTTTGTTGACGGAGTGTTGCCTACACCTGAGGAGATTTGCAAGAAGCAGCTCTACAAGCAGATGGACACCATCATGAAGACTGACGTAGACGAAGAGCAGATTGCTCCATACATGGGCGATATAATGCGCCAGTTTGAGTATGTAGACAAGGAAGACTTGATAAAGAAGATGGTTACGATGACCTTTGGCCGTTTCCTCGACTACTACAAGGATGCTCCAGAAATAGAGAAGCCTACAGGAAGAGGCAGCAAGGAGAAGGGCGCACAACGCTCTAAGGTTTCAAACGGACGTCGTAAGCACGAAACAGAAGCTGGCTACAAGCGTTTGTTCATCAACCTTGGTAAGGCAGACGGTTTCTATCCAGGCGAGGTGATGCAGTTCCTTAACCGCAACATGAAGCAGCGCCAGGAGGTTGGCCATATCGACTTGCTCTCTAAATTCTCTTATATCGAGGTGCCTGAGGGCGATGCTAACCGCGTGATAAAAGCCATCAACGGCTTGGAATATAAAGGTCGCACAGTAAGATGCAACGATGCCGACGAGGCTGGACACGGCAAAGCAAACCGTGGCGAAAGCAGAGAAGGCTGCAGAAGAGGTGGCGACAGACGTCAGACTGGCGACTCGCGTGGCGGAAGAAAGAGCAAGGCTGAGCGTCGACGTGATAGCGCTAATGGCGATTGGCGCGAACTCATGAAGGGACGACAGTTTAAGTTCAAAGACGAAGAGCCTGACTTCTCGGAAGAAGGATGGGCACGCAGAAGACCTAAGAAGAAATAATAAAAACTAACCATTATAATTAAGCCCAAACCCAACATCTCTCCAAACAAGACCGACGTTTTTTTAAAACGACTTCTGGTTTGTAGAGAAGTTGGGAAATAGGCAAACTAAAAAAACTATGATCTACCGATTTCTTAAGACATGGCTACTACCGATAGTAGCGTTGATTGCCGTAGGCATAGCCCTTGTGACCTACGAGTCGGACTACCTGTTCAAGGTGCAAGAACTCAACTTGTTTCTCTACTCAAAGATGTTCTTCGAGCAGCAGATGGTGGTGTCTGGCGGATTGCTGACATGGCTCGGCACTTATTTCACTCAGTATTTTTATTATCCAGCCCTTGGCACCACGTTGTTGTGTCTGTGGTTAGGACTCATGATGTGGCTCTTTAAGCACGCATTCCGTATAGCCGACCGCTATTCGGCATTACTCCTTGTGCCATTAGCGTTGGTGGTGATAACAGATGTAGACCTTGGCTATTGGATATACTACCTAAAGCTTCGCGGCCATTTCTTCATAGCTCCGATGGGCTTTAGTTGGGCTTTCGCCATGGTGTGGGCTTATCGAGTGCTGCCTACAAAATGGTGGCTGCGCACAATATGGTTGCCTATTTCGGTAGCCCTCTCCTACCCTTTCGTTGGCATCTATTCGCTCATAGCAGCATTAACGATGGCTGTTATGGCTTTGGTAGCCAACAAGTCGATAGGCAGAAAAGTTATCGACGCTATCGTGGCTGTGCTTTCGCTTGTTGCAGTACCGTTGGTATGCTATCGTACAATCTGCTCGCAGACCAACATAAGCGACATTTGGTATACAGCCCTACCTTTGTTCCGTACCGACGTAAACCACATGGCTTATTATACTCCATGGATTGCCATGACGGCATTAATGCTTATTCTGGCTTTGACAATACGCATAGAGGTGGCAGAAAAACCACGCAAGCCTTTATTGTTCTGGGCTTCGCAAGTTGCACTTGTAGTCTTAGTGGCTGTAGGCACATGGCATTTCTGGTATAAAGACAAGAACTTCCACCACGAGATAGTGATGAGTCATTGCATCGATAGCAAGGACTGGGAAGGAGTATTAACGGAATATCGCGACATGGATGCCGACGAAGAACCTACACGAATGATGTGGATGATGAAGAATTTGGCTCTAACTCGCCTGGGACGTGCTGGCGACGAGATGTTCCGTTATAAGAATGGCGACGCACATAGCGACGCTCCTTTCGAAGTGCGACTGACCCAGATTGGCGGTAAACAGATATATTACAACTACGGCCAGATAAACTTCTGCTATCGTTGGTGCCTTGAAGACGGAGTGGAATATGGATGGAGAGTAGACTTCATAAAATATCTATTGAAATGCTCTATCCTAAATGGAGAAATGGAGGCTGCACAAAAATATATCGACATATTGAAGCAGACTAAATATTATGCCAACTATGGCGAGCAGTTTGAAGTGTTCGTAAAGAATCCTAAGCTCGTGGCTAAGAACTCGGAGTTTTCTACCATTCGCCACTATATGAATAGCAATGATGTGCTGACTTCCGACAACACCCTTGTGGAGATTTATCTTCTCAACGAATTCTCAAACGAAGATAGCAACGACCCTCTCTATCAAGAGCAAACCCTGCTGGCAGCTCTACAACAGAAGGATATCCAGATGTTCTGGCCTCGATTCTTCCACTATGCACAGCTGCATCAAGGTAAGCGCATGCCTACCCACTATCAAGAGGCTGCATATCTGTATGGTCATCTTGAAAACCAAGTAGACATTTCGCATATGCCATTCGACGAAGAGGTGAAAGCCAACTACGAAGGCTTTATGGCTCTTGCTCAGCAAAACGCAGGACTCACAGAAGAGCAGCTGAAGCCAATAATGTATCCTCAGTATGGCGGCACTTTCTATTACGAATATTTCTTGATTAGAAACCAGAAGAGTTATTAAACAAATGAAACAGCTAACATTATTATTCACCCTCTGCCTCGTGCTACTTGCAAGTTGCCGACAGGCTGAGGTTCCTACACAATATACCGACAGCTCGCAGCTGCCTAAGATGTATCCCGACTATGTAGACGTGACGATACCTATAAACATAGCTCCACTATCTATGGAACTATGTCAGCAGGCTCAAGACGTAGTGGTTCGCTATGCTGCGAGTGGCGAAGAGATTGTTTGTGGCGGCAAAAAGGCTATGCCTGCTATCGACGAATGGAAAGACCTGACATCAAAGGCTGCAGGTGGCGACATCACGGTCGAGGTGTTTGCAAAGAACGACGATAAGTGGACTCGCTTTAAGCCTTTCGCCATTCATGTGTCAAAAGATTCTATCGACCCTTATATCAGCTATCGTCTGATAGCACCTTCGTATGTCACCTACGAAGAGCTAACCATAAACCAGCGTTGTCTTGAAAACTATGATGAGAGCGTGATATACAACAATATGCTTCTGTCTGTAGAAACCGATGGACAATGCATCAACTGTCACAATTATCAGGCTTACAATCCTAATCGCATGCAATTTCATGCTCGACAGAATCATGGCGGAACCGTTGTTGCCTATGATGGCAAGGTGAAGAAGGTGAACATGAAAAACGATTCTATCCTATCGGCAGGAGTTTATCCTGCATGGCACCCTTGGCTTAAGCTTATTGCCTATAGCACCAACAAAACCATGCAGAGTTTCCATACTCGCGACATCAATAAGATTGAGGTGTTCGACTCGCAGTCTGACCTTATTATATATGATGTAGACAAGAACGAAGTGACGAATATCGAAAACGATTCTACAGAGTTTGAATGCTATCCTGCTTGGTCGCCAGATGGCAAATGGCTATATTATGTTAGTGCCCACTTTGAGTTCCGCGACACTATTCCTCACGAAGCAGAGTGCATAAAGCGTTCGAAAGAGATCAAATACTCCATTTATCGCAAGTCGTTCAACCCTGAGACTATGCAGTTTGGACCTCGCGAAATGGTATTCGATGCAGCATCGCTTGGCAAGAGCGCCACTCTGCCTCGCATATCTCCTGATGGCAAGTATCTGTTGTTCTCGATGGGTGAGTGGGGATGTTTCCATATTTGGCATCGTGATGCCGACCTCTACATGCTTCGCTTAGCCGACAACAAGGTATGGCCACTCACTAAGAGTAATTCACCACAGGCAGAGAGTTTCCACAACTTCTCAAGTAATGGCAAGTGGATAATCTTCTCATCACGTCGCAACGATGGCGACTATACTCGCCTATTCTTTGCTCATGTAGATGCTGATGGCAACACCACCAAGGCTTTTGAGCTGCCTCAGCAAGACCCTGACTTCCATCGCATGTTTATGAAGAGCTACAACATACCTGAGTTTATGCGTGGACCAGTAACTATCAAACCGCAAGAGTTTGCCGACGTATTGCGCAACGACAACATAGAACCTGTGAAATATCGCAGCAAGAAATAAAAAACGAAATAAACATAAATGAAAAATGCTCCATTTGCCTATCAATCACAGACGGGCGAATGGAGCATTTTCATAATGAATGTTGAAAATGTTAGTCTAAAAACAGAATCACAATCGTATAAATCTCTAACTAAACTAAAACTTATGAAAACGTTTATTTCTTATTTCTGATTGCAAAGATAGCGATGTTATAAATATCAACGGACGGAAATTCGTTATTAAAGGGAACCAAATCGTTAAATACCATTTTTCATACCTTTAATAACTATTATTACTCCTTTTCTTAACAGAAAATACTCCTTTTTAAGTAAAAACACACATTTTCTAATAAAATCTACACTATAAAACTTCATATTTTAACGTGAGTTCGACGAATTAGAATAAGGTTAATTGTCTATCTATAGTCCTTTGG
>OCHM01000126.1_pt1 | contig 60199 bp, 48 predicted proteins | sample 1538901 | NCBI WGS metagenome assembly OCHM01 (sample SAMN04571734, study PRJEB22368) | human gut metagenome | biome: human gut; material: stool | host: Homo sapiens | place: Luxembourg | collected 2012-11-08 | reverse complement strand
TCCAGAAGAGTCCGGCATTCCACACAATGTGGAGTGCCGGATTTCTGGTTTGTATAATTTGTATAATCCGCATCAAGGCCGCTTCCGGCTTCCCCGACAAACCAGGGCTCACCCGACAAAGCAGGGGGAGAGACTCCACAAACCAAAAGAAAAGTCATGCATTTGCACCATGAATACACAAGGACTTTTAGCATTGGCGCAGTTGTTTCTGCCATCAGAGATACTTTCAAACTTTGAAGTGGTACGTGTTGAGGAAGAGTCGTCCCTTATCCGCATCTATCTTGATGAATCGGTCAGGGCCGAATACAAGGAGAACCCCAAGATAGAATTCAAGGGGTTCTGCCTTGTAAGTCTGAAAGGGAGAAATCTTATATCCTTTGGTATATATAAGGTATTATATATTATATAAGGTGTATGGAGTGGATTTCGGTTTTATATGGATCATATATGATTTCGTTATAGATGATGCCTGTGTCGGTCTTTGATGTCGCCATCTTAGATGACTGTAATGATAGCTTTGCGAACGCTTCTGATGTGTTTTTTCTGTGGGATAGAGTTGTATCTTTCATCCAGTGGAGTTTTCTCTGTGGTTGGAGGAACATTCTGTTGAAAAGTGTCTGAAATGGCTTGTCCGATTTAGCAAGGTCGGGTGTAATTTTAGCCATATTTGCCCGTGAAAGACAGGAAATATCGGTTTTTGTCCGATATGAACGTAAAAAGTGGCATAAAAATTTGGTTTTTGCTCCAAGATATAGTTACCTTTGGGGTGACGAGAACTAATGATGTTTCGCGAGAAGCAAGTCGGAATACATCAGTGAGAGGTCTTTGAGAGGCCAATAGTTGCACTGATATATAGGAAGTTAGATACTCGAGTGTAATACCAATAACACAGTGGTACAGAGCACATCATGCTTTTGCTGGGTTCGGTACATCATTTAATAATAATAAGGAGAATAATGCCTATGAAGACAATCAAGCAGGGAATGCGCGATGAAGCAGTCAAGGTGATGCAGACAGAGCTCTCTCGCCTGGGCTATAATCTCACGGCTGATGGTGCTTTCGGTCTTGGCACTCTGGCGGCAGTGAAGGATTTTCAGCATAAGCATGGATTGTTGGCCGATGGGATAGCTGGCTATTCCACTTGGGAGGCTGTACTCTTTGCTGACCGTCCTGCACAGGAGAAGCTCACCGAAGAGGATTTCGTGCTGGCTGCCAGACTGCTTGACTGCGAGGTGGCTGCCCTGAAGGCGGTGCAGAAAGTGGAGACCGGTGGACGGGGAGGTTTCTTTGCTCCAGGCAAACCTGCCATCTTGTTTGAAGGGCATGTGTTCTGGAAACAACTCAGGCAACGCGGTCTTCGCCCTGAGAAACTGGCTTCTGCCAATCCCGATATCCTGTACCCCAAGTGGACCAAGAGCCATTATCAGGGAGGGTTGGGCGAATATGCCCGCCTTGAGAAGGCCCGTAAGATACATCCTTCTGCAGCCAATGCATCTGCCAGTTGGGGTATGTTTCAGGTCATGGGATTTCATTTCGCCACGTGTGGATTCCGCACTGTGGGCGATTTCGTGGCTGCTATGTGCGAGAGTGAGCGCCGTCAGTTGCTTGCCACGTGCCGCTTCATCAGCAAAACGAACGGGATGCTTGCGTCACTTCGGGCCAAGAAGTGGGCCACCTTTGCCAGCCTCTACAACGGAAGCGGCTATGCAGAAAACCAATACGACCGCAAACTGCAGACAGCCTACCTCAGTTTCTTGGCGAAGTGAACCTGCGTTGGTGGGCAGATCATAGTGATGATATTGTACCGTCAGGCAGGGGCTGGACCTTATTCATAAAGGTATCCAATCTCCGCCAGACAAGGGCAAAAGTCCACTCATTAAAACATCAAAACCCTACCATATAGGAGTAGGAACTCATTCAAAAAGGCTTCTAAGCTCCAACAAACAGGGTCAAAAGCCCATTCACGTTGATGATACTCTTCCACCAGACAGGAGCGACTGTTTGGTAAGCAGGGAGACAAGGAATGTTTAACCAATTTGCCAGGCGAGATTTCTATTAGGGCTCTATCTTGCCAAGCGGCCTAATCAAGAGTCCAAAACATTAAAAAACTAAGACTATGGGAGTAACCGGAAAAGCTGTTGGCGCACTGCAGGGACTACCTTTCTACAATCTGATTGGCGGTCCACTGAATGCCTGCATCCGTGCACAGGCAGAAGCTGCGCAGACCACCGTGAATTTCATTCAAGAGGTGGGAATGAACCAGAATGAGGATGGCAGTAAGGAAGCCATCTATGTGTATTTTACCTTTGTGCAGAATGGACGTAAGGTAGTCATCAGTGTGCCTTTGCTGACGATTATCCCCATACCGTACATCGCCATCAATTCCGTTGACATCAACTTCAAAGCCACGGTCAACGGAGTAGAGAGTGACTCGTTCACCTCGGAGAATTCCACCTCTTACACCCAGGATTACAACGACAAGAAGACCAACAAATGGTGGGGACACAAGCGTACCACCAACCTGAAGACCTCCTACTCATCGAAACATGATTCGAAGAGCACACGCGACTCTTCGTTCAGCGTGGAGGCTACCATCGATGTGGCTGTACATGCCGGACAGGAGTCAATGCCCGCGGGAATGGCCAAGATACTGGAGATGTTGGGTGCCGCAATGGACCTGTGTTCACCTGACGGCGAGCTGACTGTCAATGACACCACTTTCTATGTGGAGAGCGGCAAGACTGCCAAGGTGATAGCACAGTACAAGACACCAGGCGGACTGTATGATACATCGGGCATCATGTGCTCTGGAGCCAAGGGAGCGAAGAGCCCAGCAGGCACCGAGAACCAGATGGACAAGACCGTGGAGTTTGATCTCAGCCCGAGTGATGAACCTTACATCATCTCCTGTGGCGATGTTCAGAAGGTGGCGGTGAGGGTCATCAAGCAGACTCCCGCAGCAACCACTGTAGCCTGATGATGCACTGCGCATCCTGTCTCTATTTACTAATCTATAATGATATCTGTTATGGCATCCATTGACACAACACCTTCTACCGTTGCCACCAATGCCTTACAGTCACTGCCCTTTGGCACTCTCATCGGTGGGCCGCTGGCTGCCTGTGTGGAAGCACAGGCCAAGGCCGCCAAATCCTCGTGGGAGTTTATCCGGGATGTGGGACTGACCGACACGGAAGACGGCGGCAAGAAGGCCATCTATGTGAACTTTGAATACCGCAAGGACGGTCGTTCGGTCACACTCAGTTTGCCATTGCTCACCATTGTACCCATACCTTATATGGCCATCCGCGAGATAGACATCGCCTTCAAGGCACGCATCTCGGCGGCTGCATCCAGCTCGAAGACCGAGCACAAGTCGCTCGCAGTGGAGGCTGGAATGACATCGAAGGTGGGGTTCAATGCTCTGGTAGCCAGTGGCAGTGTGGAGATGAGCACCAGCATATCCAGCAAGAAAGACTCTACAGCCACCCGTGATTCCAAGTACAGCGTGGAATACACGATGGATGTGAGCGTCAAGGCCGGGCAGGATGACATGCCTGCCGGAATGGCCAAGGTGCTGGAGATGCTCAACAGTTCGATTGACTCTATTGATACAAAGGGCGAACTGCACGTTTCCGACCAGGTGGTGAGCCTGGCGGGCGGCGGCAGCACCTACATCTCTTATAAGAACAATGAGGGCTACTATAAGCCAGCTGACATCAAGCTGTATGAATACAAGGACTCCCAAACGGGCTCCGAGGTCAAGGCAGACGACTGTCAGAGGGCAGCCGATGATGCAGGAATGCTCTGTGTATTCAAGAAAGAGGGATTCTATTGTGCAAAGGCTGGCGAAAGAATGCTGGTCATTAACGTAACCAAATAGTAACCGACTATGCCAGACGAAACAACGAAAGGCAAGAATGAAGAACTTGCCAACAACTCCCCACCTGCGGAGACTGCTCCAAAGACAGGTGGTGATGCCCCTAAGGAGGATTCCGGGGGCAAGGGAGGAGGCTTCATGTCGGAACTTGTGGATGGAGTGAAAGGTCTGTTCAAGTCTGACAGCGGTGGCCAGAATGCTTCAGGAAAGGAAGCAGAGAGCGAGTTGGCCGAATCTGACAAAGGCAGTGGCGAGAGCGCTGGTAAAGGTCAGGAGAGCAAGGGCAGCAAGCTGAAGGAAGTGGCTGGACAGATAGTGAAGGGCGTCCAGGAAACCTTTGAGAATGCCAAGAATGAAGAGAAAGGCGATGCATCGCTGGCCGAACAGATGAAGGAGCTCAATGAAGTGCAGGTGGATAAGGCTTTCGTTTCCGATTCCATCAACTTGCTGGGCACACTCTCCTTTGACAAACTCATCGGGAATCCGCTTCGGGCAGCCATCAAGGCACAGCGCGATCTGGCCAAAGAGACGCTGAGCTACATCCGCGAGGAAGGTATGAAGGTAGATGAAGACGGTCAGGGACAGATAACCTATGTGTCAATGACCTTTCTGAAGGACGGCAAACAGGTAAGGATGAGGGTTCCTCTGCTCACGCTCATGCCAGTTCCACGCCTCTCCATCACTACTATGAACTACACGTTCAAGGCCAAGGTGGATGCGATATCCTCGGTGGTAGCATCGGTAGGAAGCGGTGGGTCGCCCATCAACAGCAGTTTCGCGATGGGAGGCAACCAGCAACCGGCAGCAGCCACCAAGCCTGCATCGGCCGGTGCAGACAGCCAGAAGGCAGCAGCCGGCAAACCGACCGAGACGAAGAAGACCGATGCACCAGCAGCTGCACCAGCGGTAAAGCCCACCGGCAGCGAACCGAAAGTGACCTCCGCACCCACCATGACCACCAGCTATTCCTCCAAGAAGGATTCTGGAGCCACCCGTGATTCGCGTTACAGCGTAGAGACCACGATAGACGTCAACATCACCGCCAGCGAGGGAGAGATGCCCTGCGGCATAAGCAAGTTACTGGGAGTGCTCGATGCATCCACTGAGGTCATCGACCCCAAGGGCTCTCTGCAACTCTCCACCGAACAGGCATCGCTCGTCAACGGCTATGCTGCCGTCTCTGTGGCCTACCGCGATGGCCAGGGCACCTATAAGCCCAAGGCCGTGAAGTGCATCCAGTATGATGGTGACAAGTCGCCCTCTCTGCTCCAGAGTGGTGATGAGATGCTGCTCGTATTCAATGAGAAAGGCACCTACAAGGTGTCGGCAGGTACGCTGCAGCGCATTGTGTTTGTATCCTAAAACCATTTCATTATGGCAAGATTACAAGATGTATTAGCCTTGGTGCTGCGTGACGTGCTGTCAGCGCAGCACCAAGCCAACCTCCTCACCGAGTCGCTTGCTGGGCAATACAAAGCTGCCGGCGTATTGCGACAACTCAGCCTGCCTGCAGTGACTATAGGTGACATGGAACTTTCACTCCGCTTTGCCATCGCTCCAGGCATAGAACAGAGCGCTGGGCAGACAGATGAGGAAGTCCGGTCAATGGAGGTCATCGTGGATGCCGAGCATCTGGCGGCTCTGCCCGAGAATGCTGTGCACTGCATCACACTGAAGGTATCGGCACAGGACGGTATCAAGACAACTGAATCGTAACCCCTCAGACTTAGCATTATGGCTGACGAGAAAACCCATATCGGCGGATTGCAAGCGGCGGGTATGCCTGACGGCGGTGATGGCAAGGCTATGGACATGAACCTGGCCGACATGCTGACCGCCATGATAGAATCCACCATCGCTGCCGACCAAAAGGCTGCCGAGGACTATCTGGAGGTGCTCCGCACTTATGCCTTGGAGCCTTCAGAGGACAGGCCTGGGCATGAGAAACTCAAGATGGTGGATTTTGAGATGACCGACAATGAGGGTCACAGGCAGATAGTGTCCATTCCTAAGCTCTCCCTCCTGCCGCTGCCCGTGCTGAGAGTGGCCGAAGCCACGTTCGACATAGAGGCGCAGGTGGATATCAGCAGTTCGGTGAGCGAGGAAAGCCAGAAGGAATTTGAGGACAGATATCCCCTGCTGCGCCGCCCGCTCAGAATGATGCCCACTGTCAGAAGAGCCACCTCGGGGATAGTCCCCACGGAGAGAAGACGCGTGCTGCCTGCGGCTGTCCGTGTGAGGTTGGCACAGACGGGCACCTCCAAGAGCGAGTCGAAGAAGGAAGTGCAGAAGATGACCAACGTGAAGGTGCATATCAAGCTGGAGCCCGTGGTGCTGCCCGACGGCATGCGCAGTCTGCTCCAGGCTTCCGACAGCACCATTCAGATTCTGGACGAAGACGACAAGAATGACTAACCAATAATCCCCACAGACGATGACAAACAATCAGCAAAAGACTCCCGGGCTCAATTGCCCACAGTGCGGAACCTTCATCCCCACATCCATCAGCGAACTGCTTTCGGCCACCGGGTTGCATTGTCCGCATTGCCAACTCGTGCTGACTATCAACCGCAACGAGTCGAAACGTGCGATGGAGATACTCAAGAATGTGGAGCAAGCACAGCAAAACCTCAAGAAAGCAAGTTCCTTCCAACGATAATATACAGGTACTATGGCAGGTGGAGACAACATAGAGGGTGGCAAGCAGGTGGTGAGCGCCCTTCATTCCATACCCTTCGGAAACATCATCGGTGGTCCGTTGGCTGCCTGCGTACATGCTCAGGCCGAGGCTTCACAGACTACCCTCAACTTCATACGCGGGTTCACCATGGCCGACTCGGGCATTGACGTGGATGGTGCAGAGCCTGTCACCGTCACTTTCTCCTTTGTGATGAACGGAGTGCCCACGCTGATGACGCTCCCGCTCATGACTCTGGTGCCCATCCCATACATGCGCATCGAGCATGTCAACCTGTCGTTCACAGCCGACATCACGGCTTGTAGCAACGAGAAGATGGAAGCCCGATATGCCTCAGAGGGCTATAAGCGCACCGAGGAGAGCGAGAAATCGGTCTCCGTGCAGAGCAAAATGGGCATCCATGTACGTGCGACCACCAGCGACATGCCTTCGGGAATGGCACGCATGCTGGATTTCTTTGCCAACAACCTCATCATTCAGGAGACGCTTACCGCCCAGGAGGTGAGCGACATGCGGCTCGAGGCTGCCCGCCAGCGTGCCATCAGACGCAATGATGAAGCCGAAAAGGCACGCATAGAGGCACAGCAGGCACAGGAGAAAGCACGCAGGGAAGCACAGGAAAGGGCGCGCAGGGAGGAGCAGGAGAAGCGACAGCTGCACCAGCAGATAGCACTCCTGATACGAGACTTGAAGTATAAGAAGGAGACTGAAGAGGCTCGGCGGCTCTATGAGGAGCGACAAGCGAAACTGGCAGAAGCGGCCAAGGAGGCACGCAACAAGCGACTGGAACAACTGAAGGAAAGTGCAGGCCGGACTTCCTCATTGCTGGGCGGGAAAGTGCGACCAGGTGGCAGGGGCAAAGGCACCACACTGGGTGTGTACGTCAGCCAGACCGTCAAAGAACAGGTAAAGGAGCTTCAGGAGAAACTCAAGCACCAGCAAGAGGAGGAGGAACGCCGGCGCCAGGCCGAGGAAGCCAAGAAACAGGAGGCCGAAAAGCCATCGGCTCCTCAGGACCAGTCCGCTGGCAGCACATCGTCAGCCACTCCCGGCCGTGTGTATCCCAATGGCAAGGGCTCCTTCATGGGTGCTTCCAATGGAAGTTCATCTACTGGCAGCAGCACATCAACGGGCACCTCAGGCCGTGCATATCCCAATAGAAGGGGAACTATTCTGGATACTCCCAATGATACATCGTCTTCCTCCACTCCCACTCGCGCCTATCCCAATGGCAAGGGAGCCTTTATGGATACCTCCAATAGTTCTTCTACTGCCAGCAGCAGTTCGCCTTCCTCCACTCCCAACCGTGCCTATCCTAAAGGTAAAGGCGCCTATCTGGGTGCTTCTGCTCGTTCCTATCTGGCAGGCATGGGCGCTGCGGCTGCTCCCAAGGCAGGTTCCGATGACAAGGATGCCAAGCCGGCAGAGTCCCAGCAGAGCGAATCCCGGCCGACCCGGGCGCAGTTGCTGAGAGGACAAATGCCATCGCTGGGCAAGAAGGCAATAAACATCCGCAGCCTTCGCAAGAAGAAGTAAAGTCTGTACAAAGAAGATAAAACACGCACAGCAGCATGAGCAACCAGGCATCAGACAATACTCACGCCAGGGACAAAGAACGTCCCCTGTGGCTTACAGAGGTGATGCGCAAGACGCTGACCGACTGTACAGAGGCACAGCATGTGGCCATGCAGCAGTCGCTTGAGCTCTTCGAGCGCACGCTCTTCACCCATGACGATGGCCGTACAGAGCCTGTGATGGTCAGTTTCTCCATGCAGATGAACGGCCAGGACTGCACTCTGCGCATACCGCTGCTGGCTCTGGTGCCCCTCCCATTTATGCAGATCAGCCAGGCCAATCTGGATTTCTATGTGAACGTAATGTCTTCGGAGAGCCGGAAATGGCAGGGGCTCGAGGTGCGCTTCTCGCCTTCCAACGAGCGGATAAAGTGCTCAGGCCAGACCCAATATAAGGTGAGCAACAACATAAGGGTCAATATCAAGGCCGCAGCAGCCCTTCCCTCGGGCGGAATGGCTCGCCTCCTGCAGATAGCGGGCAGCAAGTGCATGCGTGTGAAGAGGGTAGAGGAAGCCGCCGAAGAACAGTAAACCCAAATACATGAACTCATAAAACGAAACGATATGCCGGAAACCAAAGGTAACGATACCCCTCAGCAGACCTCCCCATTAGGCGCGCTCGACTTCAAGCGCATCATTGGCGCACCCCTCTCGGCCTGTGTCAGTGCGCAGGAAGAGGCAGCACAGGCTACGCTCGAGTATATCAACGAGGTGGTGTTCAGAAGGAAGGATGACGACCCGGACAATCTCGAACCGGTCACTGTGACGTTCTATTTCGAGAGTGCAGGCGTGGTGAACAGGCTCACCATTCCGCTGCTCTGCATCGTGCCCGTGCCTTATCTGCAGATAGAGCAGGTCAACCTCACCTTCCAGGCCACAGTGACCGAGAGCAGCATGAGTGATGACCGGCTCCAGCTCAAGGCCAAGTATTCCTCGCCAGGAGATTCGGGTGAGGAGTCGGACGTGTCAAAGGCGGAGTATCAGAACAGACGTTGCATCGACGTAAACCTCTGTGTCACCGCTGCCGACATGCCCATGGGCATCAGCAAGATACTTGAGATATTCAACAATCAGCTGGTGGAGGTGCGCCAGGAGGAGCCTTCGCAGCTCCCCAAGCCTGCTCCCCAGCCCGAGCCTGAGCCATCGCCCCAACCGGAAAGCCAGCCTGCCCCTCAGCCTCAGCCTGCTCCACAGGAGGAACCAGAAGCCGAGGAAGTGCCGGCGAAGTACAATGTGCTGCTGCTCACCAGGGTCAGCAAGTCGCAGAAGTCCGTCATCATCAATGTGGTCAACACCCATTGCCGACGCAGCAAGCGGCTCTCGGCATCGGCACTCAACAATATTCTCAAGGGCTCCCAGCTCACCATCCCCATCGAGGAAACCTACACCGTGGCCAAAGCCATTGTGGATGGACTGAAGAAAAGAAACATTGCTGCTTCCGTGGTGGAAGTATAGGTTAGTTGATATTGTTTGTTGTTTAAGAGGATAAAGCCTCCTGCACTCCGCAGGGACTTTATCCTCTTTCTTTTTTCCGAAAACATTCCGTTGGCAGGGAAGAGCCAATAAGGACTGCCTCTGCTCCCGCTCACCCGCTTCCCCCAGCAGGCTGCATCTGCTCATGCAGCGCACTGCCTCAAAAAGCCTGATTTACTCTTCTTGTCCCAGAAGCCCAATAACTCAGAATTCTTAATTCATAATTCCTAATTCCCCAGCCTATTGGCGCCAGCTTTTCATTCCAATAACTCTTAATTCAAAATTCATAATTCAAAGCTCCCCAAGCTTTTGGCTCGTATCCCTCATCCCAATAATTCTTAATTCAAAATTCATAATTCTTAATTCCCCAGCCTATTGGCACCAGCTCCTCATCCCGATAACTCTTAATTCTTAATTCAAAATTCTTAATTCCCCAACGGGTTTGTTTTCAGAAGTTGCACCGCAGGCGGGCGCTGAGCACCACGAAGTTTCCGTTCTTGTTGTTGACATATTGGATGGAGGGCTGCACTGCCAGGATTCTGTTCACCTGCCTTCGCCACGTAGCCTCCACGGTGTATTCCGTCCCCTGAAGGAATCGGGCGTACTGGCCAGAGAGTCCGCATTCGTTCAGACTGTCCCTGTAGGCGGCACCCAGCTCCGCATACCTGTAGCACGCATTCCGCTTGCTGGTGTTCTCAGAATACTGTGCCATGCAGGCGATGCTCCTTTGGTCGGACTTCCATAGCGGTTGTTCTCCATATAGCCACCAGGCACAGGTGGTCTTCCTGCGCGCTTCCTGCGGTGGCAGCATGTTGCCTTCCTCGTCGAAGGCAAACTGGCGCGAGTGGATGGAGAGTCCGGCCAGATAGTGGCCCCAGGCGTGCTCATATTCCAGTTGCGACATGTTGAACACGCCGTCTCTCTTGGGTTTGACGAGGAAAGGATTGTTCTGCCTCTTCCATCCGTTGTAGCCAGTACCGTTGTAGAGGCTGTTCTTGAAGGTCCATCCATCCTTCTCCACGTCGAAGTAGAGCGTCAGCCCCGACAGCGGATAGTTGGCTATGGGGTAGCTGGAAGCGATGGTGGGGAAGATGCCACACGAACTGTTGGTGAAGAGCGACGTGATGTCTGTGACGAAGAAGTCCTCATTCACGTTCCTCACACCCGCAAAGAGGTGCGCGTTCTGCCACTCGTGCATGTAACCCAGAACGGCTATCGAGGCCACCTGATTGTCTGCGAAGACGTTGGAAAAGCCCTGCCAGTCCTCGATGATGCTTTCTCCCGTGCGTGCCACATGCAGCGTGGCGGCTTCGAGAGACCCTTTGCCTTTCCACACCGGCACACTCAGGTTGAGCCGCAGGAGGTTTACCCAGTTGGTCTCTTTCTGCATATCCCACTGCCACTCCGAGGTGTATTCACCGCTGAACCACTGTGCGCGGGCCAGGAGATGGCAGAGGCAGGCCAGCAGGAGTATGGTGATGCGTCTTGTCATCTTCATTGTCTGTTGTGAATGTGTGCGTTTGATGCTTGATGTTTGTACTTTGATAGATGTGGGCCAAAGCCATTCGACACCCGTCTCATTGGCGCAATCGCGGGCTGGCAGCATGCCGATGATGCGTTGCCAGCCCGTGAAATCGCTTGCAAAGGTACTCTTTTTTTGCCTTTCCTGCAAATCGGGTTTCCCTTGCCAGCTGATAGCCAACGGCTTGCCAGTATGCCGCTTCCGGCCTTACAGCCACCTCTCTCATTCTTCCCGAACACCGTATGCCGCTTCTCAACCTCCTTATCGGTCAGTCCCAGCATGCTTGTGTGCAGGAGTGCATACACTGAGTGTAGTGGTGCATGTGCAGCCTTCAGCACCCTCTCGGCGTCGAAGGCAGTTACTCTCTTGTTCTTTCTGATCTTCCACATGTCATTTGTCTGCTAATTGATTATTCTCGTTTCGCGCTGCAAAACTACTCCACTAATCCAAGAGCAACAGTTAGAAACCCATTAGAGTGCCATTAGAAAACTATTAGAGCACCGCTCTGACCCCATTAGAGCGCCATTAGAGAACTATTAGAGCACCATTAGGACCCCCTTAGAGCGTCATAAGGAACCCAATAGAGCGCCCCTGCGCCCCCTTTTTGACCTCCTTCGCGACTCTTCGGAGCGTCATAGGAGAGTTATCCGAGCTTCATTTGAAGCTCTTCAGACAGTTCTTCGAAAGAAGCCCAAGCGCCTTCCGAAAACGATGGCATCATTCCAGCGAAACCATCAAAGCTTCATTATAAAGCCCATTCGGCAAGCCAAAATCATCCATTCAGCAAGCCAAAATCTCCGTTTGCAGGCTTCTGATGGCCATCCAAAGGCTTCTGATGGCCATCCAAAGCCTGCGTATGTACATCCAAAGCTTATGAACGGAGATTTTACCAGGCTTTAAGGAGACTCTTCTCATGGTTCTGGGATAAAATTTGAAGGCAGGTGGGAAAGTTGCCAGATGGGTTTCGTGGCAAGTCTTTGGGATTTTATCTCTGGCTATGCCATTGCGCCATCCCAAAGTCCTGACGAAGAGTTCTTGCCGTTTTCTTCTGTCAGACTGCGTTCGCTACGTTGTTATAACCGTTCAAAATTCGGTCTTCTACAACGGTAAGGGTGGAGATGACACCTGGGGTGCCGTTGTTATAACCGTTCAAAATTCGGTCTTCTACAACACGCAATGGAGGATGCACTAGATACGCTTGTTGTTATAACCGTTCAAAATTCGGTCTTCTACAACCTATGGATTGAGAGGTGCATCCTATTGCCGTTGTTATAACCGTTCAAAATTCGGTCTTCTACAACCAGCTACTGGCTTATTCTTCGGTAGAGTGCGTTGTTATAACCGTTCAAAATTCGGTCTTCTACAACATCTAGTGGCTTATTCTTCGGAAGCGTGCTGTTGTTATAACCGTTCAAAATTCGGTCTTCTACAACTTTTAATGGACGAAATGTCCAACTTACATGTTGTTATAACCGTTCAAAATTCGGTCTTCTACAACCTAAAACGGTTAATGTGTTTTATTTTAGTGCGTTATAGCTAATTTTTCTTGAGAAAAAAGAGTCTATCGCGCTTTTCTCTCTGCAAATATACTCATTTTTCTCTTATTTTCATGCAATTTTTGGAGAAAAATGTGGAGGGAACTCTGTAATTTGGTGAAAACATTGTGCCAGCCATGAGAAATGCTGAAAAAAGTGATGGCGGGGTGCTCTTTTCTGTGTAAATTTGTTGTGGACAGAATATGAAAGAGAGAGTATGGGAAAGAAAAAGAGTATGTTCGACGGCGACAGTTATCATGCGCGGTATGCGATAAAGGTATATAAACAATTGATGACTCGTAAAACCGTGACGTATGAGAGTGTTATCAAGGAATACTTAGGTGACAAGTATGATCCGAAACTATCCCCGAGCAAGACGGAGAGGTATGGGGTACTGAAAAAGGCTTTCCTTAAAGTGCGCAACGCCATAAAGGAAGTGGCAGGAGAGGACAGCATAGTGATGAGTGGGCGAAACCGATGCAAGGATGAAAGCGGCAGAAGAGGCTATAGATATGTAGGAGAGGATCAGGACCCACTGAAAGACATGGTGAATGCCCGGGCAATAGATAACTTGATGGAATACAGGACATTTTGTCAGGATTCGGAGGGATTCCTTCCAGAGGAATGGCTTGAACATTTTATGAAAGATACTACTGACTTGTTGGAAATCCACAATCGCAAGCGCAGAAAACAGCAAATCATGGGTACAGATTTGGCATATCGTAGTGTGAGGAATAGGGATTTGGTCCCCAAACTGTACGATTATATCAAGAAGCAAAGAGTCCTGTCGGTCACGTATATTCCACGGTTTGAAGATGATAAGTGCGAGCAGTTGGTGTTTCATCCTCATTACTTGCGTGAGTTCAATGGTAGGTGGTTCCTGTTTGGACACGCCGAGGGAAGGGAACCAGAGAATGGGTACAACCTGGCAGTAGATAGAATAGAGTGTAAGCCTGTACGGCTGTTGGATAAGAAATGGCGTGGGGCTCCCGAAGGATTCTATGAGGATTATTTCCGTGATATGGTGGGTGTGACGCATGATAAGGAAAATCCGGAGCCATGTCATGTGGTTTTACGTGCGCATAGTGAATATATGTTTGGATTGGTGAAAACATGTCCTCTTCATCATTCTCAGAAAATCGTGACGGACTTCGGAGAACACGACGGAAAAGAGTATGGAGAGTTTGAGTTGTATGTGGAACTGAACAATGAACTTATAGGACGTATCTTGCAGAAAGGAGAGAAGCTTGAGGTGATATCTCCTCTTGATGTGAGAAAAAGGGTGAAGAAAGAAGTGCAGAAAATAATGCGCAGATATGAATCTTGATAATATATATATATAATGAGTGAAGAATGGTTCCAAGAAAAAGTTGAAAAGTGGAACTATTCAAAAAGCAAAAACTCTTTTCTTCTTTCTGAAACCGCCATACCTTTGCATCGTCAAACAACGGAACCGCCCCGCTGAATGACATGCAAAGAAAGTGGCGGCAACAATAAAAGGAAAGAGTGAAATGAAAAACACAACATTCACAACGGAGGCTGGAGCCTGGGAGAGAATCTCAAGAGGAAAGAGGTACAGGCGTTTCGCTGCCAAGGAGGCGTGGAATGCAGTGACACAGAAGATTAAGGAAGATGTGTTCGATGGCATTCTCCTCAACCTCTCAGAGAGAAACAGCGGAAAGACCACGCACAAGCAGGAGCGTATCCTGCGCCGCATCGTGGAGAAGCGTCAGGCTCAGGCTACCTTCAAGCAGGTAGGACGAAGTGAGAATCTGCTCACTGCAAGTCTGGCCAACTGCGGTTCGGCAAGGTGCATGAAGAGTCTGCATAAATACAGATGGTGCGCATGAACAGGATTGTGAAATGGTTCCAAAACTGGAGGAACTACTCTGGGCAGGAAAACGCTTGCAAAACTATAAAAGGCATCCTAACTTTGCACCATCAAACAGAAATAAATATATTAACCAACCAAATAAATAAAACGACTATGACAAACAATATGTCTATCGTTGCCGCAAAGGCACTTCCTGCCCTCTCGGGCGAGTCTCTCACCTACAACGCTGAGAAGAACCTGTATCTGACCACTGGCTATACCAGTATGGCAGGCAACACCTACTTCCGCGCCATTCGCTTCTCACCGCGTCTTGCCGTTTACTATCACATCGGAGAAGGCTTCAAATACACGTTCCTCAACGGAATCACCCTCTACTGCTGGGATGGATTGAAGCCCAAGATGATAGCCCAGAAGTTCTTCAACTGCAACTACTTCTCCGAGTCTTCTGCCCGTGAGCAGACGCTGGATTTGCTTAAGAGCTATCTGGGGGGACAGGCCAAGATGCTGGGACAGTACGTGACAGATCAGCAGTTGCTTGACTGCTCGCGCCAGATGGTGGATGCGGTGCAGTACAAGCGCCTGGCCTGACGGCGGGAGATGGAGAAAACGAAGTATCACTAATAGCAAACATAAAAAAACAACTATGACAAACAAGAAGTCTATTGCTGCCGCAAAGGCACTTCCTGCCCTTTCTGGCAAGTCTCTCACCTACAACGCTGAGAAGGACCTGTATCTGACCACTGGTTGTACCAGTATGGCAGGCAACACCTACTTCCGCGCGATTTGCTTCTCACCGCGTCTTGCCGTGTACTACCACATTGTAGAAGGCTATGCATGCACGTTCCTCAACGGAATCACGCTCTATCGCTGGGAAGGGTCGAAGGCCAAGATGATAGCCCAGAAGTCCTTCAACTGCAACCCCTTCTCCGAGTCTTCTGCCCGTGAGCAGACTCTGGACTTGCTGAAGAGTTATCTGGGCGACAAGGCCAAGATGCTGGGACAGAACGTGACAGATCAGCAGTTGCTCGACTGCTCACGCCAGTTGGTGGACGAGTTGCAGTGCAAGTGCAAGGCCTGATGGCGTGAGATGGAGAACGAAGAAAACGGAGTATCCCAACTAACTAAAACAAAAGAAAAAAATGAAGAATTTCAATGATGCTTTGTGCAGAAATCTGTTAGACAGTATTCTGCCTGTGTATGGTAACCCTCGTGCCAATGTGCCTGTATGGGACGATGGCCAGAAAATGTTCATCGTGGATGAATATGAGGCTCCCTCGGGAAATCGCTATTACCAGGGCTTCCGTTTCTGCCAGCAGCTGGCTATAGTGGAGAAGGTGGGGATGTATCACAACTGGACGTACATCAATAGCATGGAACTCTATGTGTTCGACGGTACCAAGCTCAAACTGGTGCAGAAGCGGGAGTATGGCAAGGTGTTCAGAAGCGATGAGTTCGTGCGCCAGGAGTCCCAGAGCATGCTGGAGAAGTATCTGGAGGCTACATCCAAGGCCGCAGGGAAACAGATTCCGGCAGAAGAGGTGACGAAGTATGCAGAACGACTGGTGGAACAGAGTTTCAAGAGCCTTCTTGACTCTGATTTCCCCATGAGGATTGCAAAAATCCTGCCTGCACTGGAATGTAAGTAACAACCCCCAACCAAGTAACACCGAAAAGACTTAACTATGGCAAAATTTGAGAAAGCAATGACCGGCAGCCTGCTTGACAGCCTCCTGCCCGTGTACGGCAATCCTCGTGAGGACATTCCCGTGTGGGATGCGGAGCAGAAGATGTATATCTGCGATGAATACACCTCTGCCAATGGCAACAGGTATTACAGGGGTGTGCGTCTGTCAGACAACATCGCCGTACTGGAAAGAATAGGTCAGTGGCACAATTGGACCTACCTCAGTGGGCTGGAACTCTATGTGCTGGAAGAAGGCAAACCAAGGCTTGTGCAAAAGCGTGAGTACAGCAAGACCATCCGCAATAGTGACTTCGTGCGAAGTGAGTCGCAGGCTATGCTGGAGGCGTATCTGGGCGAGGGCAATACCGACGCCTGCGAGCGTATGACGGACAGCCAGCGGCAGGCATGGGCCGATTTGCTGCTTGCTGCATGCTATGGCGAGCCTGGCCAGGGCTTGATGGCTCGTCTGAATGGCGTGCTGGAGATTTCGAAAGAGTGTCGGAAATAGGCCGACATCCCTTTGCCGACAAACAACACACATACATAATATATATATAACAATATGAATAATCAGAAAAAATCAGAGAACATGAAAAACATTCAGATTGACACAGAGAACAAGGAACAGATGCAGGCATTTGAACTGATCGCCGGCACCAACAGCAGTTTCTTTCTGACAGGAAAGGCAGGAACAGGCAAGACCACATTTCTGCATAATGTGCAGAAGATGGTGGACAAACAGTTTGTGGTGGTAGCACCTACTGGAGTGGCTGCCATTCTGGCTGGAGGTGAAACGATACACTCCTTCTTCGGGCTGCCCATGAGTGTGTGTGAGCCTGGTACCCATGGCCGTCTCAATGATGCACGCATGGAAGCCATACGCCATGCCGATACCATCATAGTGGATGAGGCTTCGATGGTGAGGTGTGATATCGTAGATGCCATGGATCTCACCCTGCGTAAGGCGATGGCGACAAACAGACCATTCGGAGGAAAGCAGATGGTGTTTGTGGGTGACATGTTTCAGCTGCCTCCCATTGTGAAGACTGGTCCTGAGCGCGATTGTATGCAGGAAATCTATGGAACGGATACGTTCTATTTCTACAAGTCCAAGGCTGTTCAGCGTATGCACATGGTGAAGATAGAGTTTCGCAAGGTGTATAGGCAGGAGGACAATGAGTTTCTGCAGGTGCTGGAGAACGTGCGCATGAATCGTGTGACTTCTGCCGATCTGGACTTACTGAACACCAGAGTGCGTGTGCCAGGCAAGGAGGATGGCATGGTGATTACTCTGGCTTCTCTGAACAAGGTGGCCGATAATATCAATCAGAAGCGGTTGCGTGAGATTGCCAGCGAGGAGTTTACCTATGAAGGAGTGGTAAAGGGAGCCTTCGAGGAAAAGCGTTTCCCTGTGGATAGGGAATTGAGACTGAAGGTGGGTGCTCAGGTGATGTTTGCCAGGAATGACCAGCAGCGCCGTTGGGTGAATGGTACATTGGGCAAGGTGGTGGCTCTGACACAGGACAATGTCCGTGTGGAGCTGCAGACAGGAGACGCTTATGACGTGCCCATGTGCTCTTGGGATTCTGTATCCTATGAGTATGACCGTAAGGAACGCAAGCTGGTCAAGAGTGTGACAGGCACTTATATGCAGTATCCATTGAAGTTGGCTTGGGCCATCACTGTACACAAGAGCCAGGGAATGACGTTTGACAAGATGAATCTGGACTTGAGCCGCGGGCTGTTTGCCGAAGGCCAGCTCTATGTGGCTCTCAGCAGGGTACGCTCGCTGGATGGCTTGTTCTTGTCGCATGCCATTATGCCCAAGTATGCCCAAACGAGTAAGGAGATTATCTCCTATGCCAGTGGATATAATGACGAGAAGCAGATAACCAATGAGATAGAGAGCGGCAAGGCTGTTTACGACCTGCTGCGCAGTGACGACTATGACGAGGCTGCTCGCAGATACCTGCTGCTGGTGGAGGAGAGAGCCAAGGCGGGAGATATCAAGGATGCTATGCAGCAGGCCAAGCGCTTTCTGGACATCCTGGTGTGTGATGACCATCTGTATGGCTGTATCAGTGAGATTCCTGGCTGCCTTGCAGGGGCGGGACATTGGGCACCGAAATTCATAGCAGCATTGCTGTCGCTGTATGCAGAACGCTACGATGACTCCTTGAGTCTGCTCGATGAGGTGCTGGCAGTGCATCAGTGTACGGAAGTTCTGTACTTGAAGGTGCGTTGCCTGACCCAAATGGGACGGTATGCCGAAGCCGATGCTGCATGCTCGCTGATGGACGTGGCTGGGATAATGGAGGATGGCAAGGTGCTGTATGCCGCAGCTGTCTTCAATGAGAACCATTCGCAGGATCCCAGTTTGCCAATTGCCAGACAGCTGGTAAAGGTGCGCCCAATGTACGACAAGGGTATTTTGCTCATGCGTTCCTTGATGAAGAAGAACGGCATTTTGCTGGAGGCAGAAGATGACAATGCCTTAGTGGATGCCTTTAACTCGGAGGCTGATGATGCAGAATTTGGTGCAATGCTGAGGGAAAACCGCAGCCAATCCCCCCAATTGGTGGCAGATTTGGTCCGCAGAATAAAAAAATCTCCTGTAGGCTGATGTGTTTGACGGTAGAAAATGCTAACTTTGTATGGCGACAACTCCAAATAGATGGAGGATAACCTGACAAAAACAAAAAAGAAGATGAGAATACCTAAACTGATAGAAGAGCACAAGAGTGTCTTCGGAGCCTATTCGACAATGGCATTGTCGAATGTCGAGACCGTGCTTAATCATATAGCAGAGCGTGCGGGCTTGGATGGATATGAGCGGGATAGGGGCCCTGGCGTGGAGGATTACTGGGAACATCCTGTCATGCAGTGCCTTTGTCGAAAGGATAAGCCTAGGTCTATTCCTTCCGACGTGCTTCTTGATGTGCGTAACAGACTCTTCCGCTCTTTCCCATTTCTGAAGATAATGGCGGAAAACCAGAGGGATTACCGAAATGCCAAGGGAAAGGTGGAGTGTGTGGAGATAAACGAGAGTGATATCTTTGTCGTGCTTAACAATAGCTTTCGCGTGCTGAAGGCTTATCGGGATACTTGTACGCATTATTTGATAGAGAACCGGATTTGGGAAGATAACAGCCCAATGCTGATGTATAATGAATGCCCTTTAGCGGCTATGGTGAATCAGTATTATACGGCTGCATTGCGTGTCACCAAGGAAAGGTATGGGTATGAAACCCGTGATTTGACCTTTATTCAGAAACGTCGTTTCAAGCAAGAACCAGAAAAGGAGGCGAGTGGCAATGTAAAGAAAAAGGCTGTGCCTGATTTGGCCTTCTTCCTGTCACTTGTGGCTCTCAATGGGGATGGTCGCAAGTGGTTGCACCTTTCTGGATGGGGTGTGGTTCTGCTGATATGTCTGTTCTTGGAGAAGAAGTATGTCAATGTGTTCCTCTCCAAACTGCCTAATCCTGGCAATTATCCTCCAAGCTCCAAGGAGAGGCGGATTATTCGCCGTTCAATGGGTGTGTGCAGTGTTGTGCTGCCTAAGGAGAGAATTCATTCTGAGACAGGGGACTTGTCTGTGGCATTGGACATGCTGAACGAACTGAAACGTTGTCCCAGGGAGTTGTTTGACACTTTGTCTCCAGGAGATCAGGAACGATTCAGAACCATATCGTCGGATCATAATGAGGTGTTGCAGATGCGTAGCAAGGACCGCTTTGCCCAGCTGGTTCTGCAGTATATCGACCATAATCGCTTGTTCGAAAACTTGAGATTCCATGTGAACATGGGTAAACTGCGATATTTGTTCAACCCCAAGAAGTATTGCATCGACGGGCAGACCCGAGTAAGGGTGCTGGAACATCCCCTCAACGGTTTCGGACGTTTGCAGGAAATGGAGGAAAAGCGATTGCAGGAGAACGGACCGTTTGCCCGCAGTGGAATAAAGGTGCGCTGTTTTGACGAGGTGAGGAGGGATGATGCCAATGAAAGTAACTATCCCTATATTGTGGATACCTATACCCATTATGTCCTTGAGAATGATATGGTGGAAATGTTTTTCTGTCCAGAGGGTTCCGGGATGAAGATGCCCGAAGTGACTTCAAGGGAAGGAAAATGGTACGTTGATAAGAAGGTTCCCCATTGTCGGATGAGGATGAGTGTATTGGAACTTCCGGCAATGCTGTTCCATCTGCTTCTGTGTGGAGCAAAGAATACGGAGGTGCATATAGGGAAGGTGTGCGACAACTATTGTCATCTCTTCTCTGATATGGCCCAAGGGAATCTGACAGAGGAGAATATTCTTTCTTATGGAATAAAGAAGGAGGATATCCCGCAGAAAGTGTGGGATTGTGTGCGGGGAGTACACATGGGAAAGGACAGCAGAGCTTACAGAGAGAAGGAGATAAGAGAACGTTATGAGGATGTTACACGGCGTCTGGAGAGACTGGAGGCTGACAGAAAGGCTGTCCTTGGCGGGGAAAACAAGATAGGAAAACGTGGTTTTGTGCAGATAGTTCCAGGACGCCTGGCTGCTTATCTGGCAACAGATATTTGTAGGCTCCAACCCTCTTTGCGAAAGGGAGATGGGTATGGGACCGATCGTCTGACGGGTTTGAATTTCAGACTTCTTCAGTCCAGTATCGCTACATATAACTGTGGCGAAAGCGATATCTTGTATGGCAGGTTCAGAGATGTATTCTGCAGTGCTGGACTGATAGGCGGCGATAATCCTCATCCTTTCTTGGATAAGGTTCTCCCCGAAGCTTATTCTGTTTGTTGCCCGCGTAACACCATTGAGTTCTACGAACGGTATTTGGAGGAATATCAGCGCTACTTGAAGCCTCTTGTAATTAAGTTGGAAAAGGGTAAGGTTCCCTCTCTCTCCTTTGTGAATGAAGGTCAACGGAGATGGGCAAGGCGTGATGATGCCTATTATCATGAGTTGGGCAATCTGTATCTGAGCCAAGCCATAGAGTTGCCCCGACAGATGTTTGATGATGAAATCAAGGATAAATTGCGGGAGATGCCTGAGATGAGGGATGTGGATTTCGATCATGCTAATGTCACCTTTCTTATAGGTGAGTATTTGAAGCGGGTGCGTCACGACGAATCACAGGAGTTCTATTCTTGGCCACGGCATTACAAATACGTTGATATGCTGAAGTGCATTCTGAATCCAAAGAATGGGAGTTTGCAGGCAGTCTATATCCAAATGGGAGAAAGAGAGGGTCTATGGCAGGAACGTAGTGAGCTCGAAGAGAAGTACGCCAAGATAAGACTTCGCGACTTGGGTAGAAAGGGCCTTGATAAAGACGAAGCCAATGAGCGGATAAAGACGGGTCTTGGGAATCGGAAGAAGGAGTACCAGAAAGCCGAGAAGGTCATCAGACGCTACAAAGTACAGGATGCCTTGCTCTTTATGCTTGCTAAGAACACCTTGTTCAATTCGGTGGAGGTTGATGATGAGCGTTTTAAGCTTAAGGATATCATGCCAGATGGCGAGAAGGGCATTCTTTCCGAGGTTGTCCCTATGGATTTCTGCTTTCGCAGCGGTAATTCTGCGACACGGAAACTGATGGGAACCATACATTCTGATAATACGAAGATTAAGAATTATGGCGATTTCTTTGCCTTGGCAAACGATAAGCGTATGGTAACTTTGCTGCCTCTTGTGGGTGAGCAGTGTTTGGTGAAGGAAGAGGTGAAGGAAGAGTTTGATAAGTATGATGATTGTAGGCCCGAGATGATATCTATGGTGTTTGATTTCGAACAGTGGGCTTATAGTGCCTATCCCGAACTGAAGGAGTTGGTGAGCAATGAAGCTATTAAAGGGCGTCTTTTTAGCAACTTGTTGCAAGAACTTTTGGGCAGGGGTGAACTCACGTATGAGGAGAAATATGCACTTGTAGGCATTCGTAATGCATTCTTGCATAATAGTTATCCTAAAGATGGTGGTGTGGTGAAGGTGAGAACGCTTCCAGATATAGCAAAGTCCTTAAAGGACGTGTTTAAAGAGTATATTAGACTGGAGTAGTAGGGCACTTCCAGTGTAAACTAGAAAGCGACAGCGTATTACTTGGGCGCTTAATTACAAAGGAGTTCTGCCGAATATGGGCATGACTCCTTTGTTTCTTCCCAGCTATCATTAGAGAAGCGCACTCATTCTTTCTACCACCTCATCAAGTAAACCCTTGGTCACATGGAAAATGCGGCGGTATCCTTGCGGTGGTTTCGGATAGCCATTCAAAGCTTATGAATGGGGATATTTTTGCTGGTAAAACAGCGGATTTACAGCGTGTGATTACAAGTCTTTGCCGATTTGTAGGAAGTATTTCGTGGATAAATGGTAACTTTGCATATTATAGTATTATGTAAAGAGGTTTTGCATATGACACCGGAAGAAAAGACAAGGGTAAAAATAGACCAATGGTTCTATGAAGCAGGTTGGCAAGTTGTCGATCGTGACGAGTATGAACCAACCATGACGGCTGTGGCTGTGCGTGAGGGACTGCTGAAAGGGAATAAGGAGGCAGACTACTTCATGTTCATCAATGGCAAGGCTGTAGGTGTGCTCGAAGCCAAACGTGAGGAAGTGGATGTCAACTCGGATATAGTGAGTGAACAAGTTGCTACCTACGCACGAAGTGTGCCCAATTGCTATCAGACATGGATGAAACCCTTACCCATGCTATATAAATCGAATGGTAAGGTGGTGCTTTTTGAAGATTACCGCAAGTCAAACACCGATTGGGATGAGCTGAACCGCATACATACACCTCGCGAAATTGTAAAGATGTTGGGTATTGACGACTTTTTTGCAGGACTGCCCACCTTGCGCAAGAAGGGGTTACGCGATTGCCAGTACGAAGCTATTACAGAACTGGAGAAATGTTTTCGCTGCGGACAGAACCGTGCACTTATGGTGCTTGCCACAGGTGCAGGCAAAACCTATACGGCTTGCTTGGCAGCTTATCGTATGCTCTCTTATACCAACATGCATCGTGTGCTGTTCCTTGTTGACCGCAACAACCTTGGCAAACAGGCTGAAACGGAGTTTGGCACATTCCGTTTGACCGACAATGGCGAAGCCTTCAACACCATCTTTGGTGTGGAACGCCTGCACACTGCTAAGATTCCCTCTGACAGCAATGTTGTCATTTCCACCATCCAACGGCTGTTTTCTTTGTTGAAAGGAGAACCGATAGAGGACAATGATGATGATGATACCGAAGATGCAGATACCGAAGTTTCATTGCCAGATAACCCCAACTTGCCACACGATTTTTTCGATATGATCATAATCGACGAGTGTCATCGCAGCATTTATGGCAATTGGCGGAAGGTGCTTGAATACTTTGATACGGCACGATTGGTGGGCTTGACGGCTACGCCCATTCCCGAAACAATGGCATTCTTCAACAATAATCGCATCGTGAATTATACGCTCGAAAAGAGTGTTGTGGATGGTGTGAACGTAGATTACCGCGTATATCGCATCAAGACGGAAGCCACAGAGAATGGTGGAGCCATATTGAAAGGCGAGCGTGTAAAGGTAGAAACACGATACACAGGCAAGACGGAAGAAGTGAGCAACCGTGAAACACGGAACTACACCAAGACGGAACTCAACCGCAGCGTCATAAATCCATCGCAGATTAAGCTTATTCTTGCCACCTATCGTGATGCCGTTTACGATGAAATGTTCAATGATCCTCAACGGGAGAAAAGCTTTGAGCATCTGCCTAAGACTTTGATATTTGCTCTGAATGAGGCTCATGCTACAAACATTATGAACATTGCCAGGGAGGTGTTTGGCGAGGTTTGCCCCAATACCGACATGGAACGTTATGTCCAAAAGATAACTTATTCGTCTGGTGACAGCAACGAACTGATACGCCAGTTCCGCAACGATCGCGACTTCCGCATAGCTGTTACCTGTACGCTTGTCGCCACAGGTACTGACGTGAAACCGCTTGAAGTGGTGATGTTTATGCGTGATGTCGAGTCCGAACCGCTTTATGTTCAGATGAAGGGGCGTGGTGTGCGTACCATTGGTGACGAGCAGCTTCGTGCCGTAACGCCTAATGCTTATAGCAAGGACTGTTTCTTCTTGGTTGATGCTGTAGGAGTGACGGAACATGCCAAATCTGTTCCTGCGATGGTAGAAGGCCCCGACACCAAGACCATCATGCTGAAAGAATTGCTTGAACGCATTGCCCATGGCAATTTGCCAGACATCTACTTGAAGCGTTTGGCTGCCACCCTGTCGCGTCTGCATAACAAAGCAGACAACGAGCAACGCAAGGAGTTTGAGCGTCTGGCCTGCGATACGATGGAGGATATTGCAAAACGTATTTACCTGGCTTTAGAAAATAACTCATTGCCGCCTTACAACAATATAGACGAACCGAACAATGAGCGCAAGGGACTTGTTGCCCCTATTGCCAATCATGCTGATGTCCGTCGGTATATTCTCGTTTTGGCAGCAGGTTTTGTAAACACCTTGATGCCTGGTGAGGATTCGCTCATTTCCAAAGGCTTTTCGGTGGAAGATGCCAAGGATACGACAAGTGCTTTTGAACAGTATTGCCGTGATCATTGCGATGAAATAGAAGCTCTGCGCATACTCTACAATCAAGAGGGTGCACCTGTCACATACGCTATGCTGAAGGAACTGGAAAACAAGTTGAAGATGGAGAACAATAAGTTCACCGCCAAGCAACTTTGGAATTCCTACGCCGTTGTTAGCCCCGACAGTGTGCGTCGTACCACAAAGAAAGAAGAAAGCGATGCACTGACCAACATCATTCAATTGGTGCGCTATGCTTTCCGACAGATAGAGCGATTGGACTGCGTGTGTATCACAGCTAGACAGTATTTCAACTTGTGGTGTGGACAATGGCATCGTGATATTTCTGACCGTCAGAAACAACTGATGAGTCAGATCGTAGATTATATTGCTGCTAATGGTGCTTGCACTATACGCGACATCCGCGAAGACGACAAGACGCAGGCGGCGCAGATGATAGCGGCTTTTGGTGGCATGAAGAATGCAGACGAAGCGTTGCTCTCATTGTATGATTTTGTAGTATTAAGAAAAACAGCATAACAGAAAATGGCAAATAATATATCAACCGAGCAGTCGCTCACAAAGAAAGTTTGGAATCTCGCCACTACGCTTGCAGGACAAGGCATTGGTTTTACTGATTATATCACGCAGCTCACCTATCTGCTCTTCCTTAAAATGGATGCAGAGAACGTGGAAGTGTTTGGTGAGGAATCAGCAATCCCTGTTGGCTACCAATGGAACGAACTTGTCGCTCTTGATGGTCTGGAACTATTGAAACAATATGAGGATACGCTGAAGAAACTCAGTGAGCAAGACAACCTTATCGGCACTATCTACACAAAGGCGCAGAACAAGATAGACAAGCCTGTATATCTGAAAAAGGTAATTTCCATGATTGACGAGGAACAGTGGCTGGTGATGGATGCCGATGTGAAAGGTGCTATTTATGAAAGTATTTTGGAGCGAAACGGGCAAGACAAGAAAAGCGGTGCCGGTCAGTACTTTACGCCGCGTCCGCTTATTCAAGCTATGGTTGATTGCATCCGTCCGCAGATAGGCGAGACCGTTTGCGATCCGGCTTGTGGTACTGGTGGTTTCCTCCTCTCTGCCTATGACTATATGAAGCGTCAGTCGCAAGACAAGGCAAAGCGTGATTTTCTTCGCAATCAATCTCTGCATGGTGTTGACAATACTTCGCTTGTTGTTACCCTTGCTTCCATGAACCTCTATCTGCATGGTGTGGGAACCGATCGCAGCCCCATCACTTGCGAGGACTCTTTGGAGCGTGAGCCCAAGACGCTTGTTGATGTCATCCTTGCCAATCCGCCTTTCGGTCAGCGTCCTGCCGGATCGGTGGAACTCAATCGCCCGGACTTTTATGTGGAGACAAAGAACAACCAGCTCAATTTCCTTCAGCACATGATGTTGATGCTTAAGGTAGGTGGTCGTGCTGCCGTGGTATTGCCTGATAACGTGCTCTTTGAGGGTGGTGCTGGAGAAACAATCCGCAAGCGTTTGCTCACCGACTTCAATCTGCATACCATCCTCCGTCTGCCTACAGGTATCTTCTATGCACAAGGTGTAAAAGCGAATGTGCTGTTCTTCACCAAAGGTCAGCCCACTAAAGAAGTGTGGTATTATGATTACCGTACGGACATCAAGCACACGCTTGCCACCAACAAATTGGAGCGTCATCATCTCGATGATTTTGTAAGGTGTTACAATCCCGAAAACATAGACATGCGCACCGAGACATTTGATGCGGAAACCAATCCATCGGGGCGTTGGCGCAAATACGCTGTTGAAGAACTCACTGCCCGTGACAAGACTTCTCTCGACATCACTTGGCTTAAGCAAGGTGGCGAGGAAGAACAACACACACTCGCTGAACTTATGGCAAGCATCAAGGAGCAGAGTCAGAGTATCAGCAAGGCTGTGAGTGAGTTGGAAAAATTGTTGGGAGATATAAAGGAGGATTAGGAAAATCGCAATTGTCTGGTTCCTGATTGGGCAAATAGAATCGTAATATGGGTGAGATTACAAAACGAGAGGATGCTCTCTTTGGGCATATATCAAAGCTTATTGACGAGGCGCACAAGCATGTCAAAACTGTTGTAAATACAACAATGGTCTATACTTATTATGGTGTAGGAAAATATATCGTGGAGGATGAGCAGCAGGGGTATGAGCGTGCGGCGTATGGTAAGAAAGCATTAAAAGTTCTTTCTGAGAAACTGTGTCAGAGATATGGTGAAGGATGGTCGTACTCTAATTTACGACAAATTCGGCAATTCTATTTGGCGTATGCGAATTTGACAGACGGTGTTTGTCAAATTCAGTTTGACTTGTCTTGGTCGCATTATCTGATTCTTATGCGCATCGAGAATCATGACGAACGTAGATTCTATGAAATTGAGGCGAAACAACAGAATTGGAGTGTGCGTGAACTGAACAGGCAGGTTGGTAGTTGTCTTTACGAACGCTTGACATTGAGTCGCAATAAGGATGAGGTAATGCGCTTGTCGAAAGAGGGGCAGACTATCGAAAAACCATCTGACATCATCAAGAACCCAATCACATTGGAGTTTTTGGGATTGAGGCCTGATTCTGTTTATTCAGAATCAAAGCTGGAAAATGCCATTATCAGCAAGATGCAGCAGTTCTTGCTCGAACTTGGCAAAGGCTTTCTTTTTGAGGCACGACAGAAGCGGTTTACTTTCGAAGAACAGCATTTCTTTGTTGATTTGGTGTTTTACAACCGCTTGTTGCAATGCTATGTGCTCATAGATTTGAAGATAGACAAGTTGACCCATCAAGATCTCGGACAGATGCAAATGTACGTCAATTATTACGACCGCTATGTCAAGCAAGACTTTGAGAAACCTACAATAGGTATTCTGCTGTGCAAGGAAAAGAATGATGCACTCGTAGAACTTACTCTGCCAAAGGATGCCAATATTTATGCATCGGCTTATCAACTCTATTTGCCAAACAAGGCTTTGCTGCAGGCCAAGGTTAAAGAATGGATTGAGGAGTTTGAAGAAAATGAGGAGTTAAAAAACCAGAAAGAAAAGGAATAACATTTGTGCAGTTCTTTGATTGTACAGTTTGCAAACAACAAAACAACGATGAATACAAAAGCATTACGCCAAAAGATACTAGACCTTGCGATACATGGCAAACTTGTGCCGCAAGACCCTAACGATGAACCGGCCTCGGTGCTGCTCGAACGCATCAAGGCAGAGAAAGAACGCCTTATCAAGGAAGGAAAAATCAAACGTCCCAAGCGGTCAAAAGCAGCTTGTGATAAGCCCCATTATCCCTATGAATTGCCGGAGGGGTGGTGCTGGTGTAGGTTGGAGGATATTGCTTATGTCGCTTCGGGGAGTACTCCAGATAAATCGTCATTTGTTTCAAATGGCATTCCATATATCAAAATGTACAATTTGAGGAATCAAAATATTGATTTTAATTTTAAGCCACAATTCATCAAAGAAGATGTACATAATGGAAAACTCCAACGCTCAAGAACTGAGGTCGGAGATTTAATAATGAATATAGTGGGGCCACCTTTGGGAAAGCTGGCTCTTATTCCACCATCATTACCACAAGCTAATTTCAATCAAGCTGCTGTACTAATTCGTCCATATCTTCATAAGGATATTATCAACGTTTATCTGAAAGCATATTTGGAGGAGATGACTGAAATTAACTCTATATCTACCAAAGGAAGTGCTGGACAGGTTAATATCTCATTGACTCAATCTCAGAATATGAGAATACCACTTCCACCAGTGTCAGAGCAAAATCGGATTACAAAGAAATTAAAACATTGGCTTTCAATGGTTGATTGTATAGATTGTAATAAAGAAAATTTACATGACACCATCAAGCACGCCAAGTCTAAACTTCTCGACCTCGCCATTCACGGCAAACTCGTTCCTCAAGACCCAACGGACGAGCCAGCCAGCGAACTACTCAAGCGCATCAATTCCAAGGCGGAAATCGCTTGTGATAACGCGCATTATCGCAATTTGCCTAAGGGTTGGGCGATAATAACAATAGAAAGTGTGTGCGAGAACATCAATGGCTTGTGGAAAGGGAAGAAAGAACCATTAGTAAATGTCGGTGTTATCCGTAACGCTAATTTTACTAAAGATTTCAAACTTGATTACTCAAAGATTGAGTATATTGATGTGGAACAAAGTGCTTTCAGGCGACGTCATTTAAAGAATGGAGATTTGATTGTTGAAAAATCTGGCGGTAGTGACAACCATCCAGTGGGAAGAGCCATCCTGTATGAAGGCGAAGATGCTGTATTCTCATTCAGCAATTTCACAATGATTTTAAGGATAAAAGAAGGGGAAGTTTTGACAAGCAGATATTTGTTTTATTTCTTATTGGCAGAATATCAAAAAGGAAGCATGAGTTCGATGCAAACCCAAACAACGGGGTTGCACAATCTCATACTTGAGAAATATCTTTCTATGTCTATCCCTTTACCACCATTTTCGGAGCAATTGCGTATAACTGCAAAAATAGATGAGGTTTTTGGAATAATGGATGCTATAAAAGCAAGCCTATAGATTCTCCGCTATTACATCAAGGGTTGTAAATGCTTTGTTTATGGCATTTACAATCCTTTGTTGTTCTTCATAGGGTGGTATCGGCACATCGATTGCTTTGAATAGCTTTTTGTCCAAATGCGGAATAGCAGAGCCTATCTTATTTTCACGCAATGTTTTGCGGTGTAGATTGATGACTTGTAGCACATAGTCGGTGTTCATATTATTATTGATTGCCAATTGTTTAAGTGTGCTGCCATGGTAGCCTTCAATAGGTGCACAAAATACTTCTCCTGAGTTTTTACCATCGACCAATATCAAAAGCGTATTTTCGGCTGTATATTTGCCTGACGACAAGCGTTTGGCTCCACGCTCGCCACGCAGAAACTTCACATCAAGATTTATTCTTTCAATGCCACTTTGCATCTCACCATCCACCAATGAACACAGCATTTGCATAGGCACAATCGTCCAACCCTTAGGCAAATTGCGATACTGCGCGATACGTTATCTTATATTGTTACCATTCATTAAACAAATCAACATGGTAACACAATTCAAATTGTATCTCGCCAAGACCAATTTGGCAGAAAACACTATCGCATCGTATGTATGGACGGTGACGTATTTCCTTGAACATTACAAGGAGGTGAACAAGAAGAACCTTTTGGCTTACAAGGGGTACTTGGTGGAGAACTTCAAACCTCAAACGGTGAATCTGAGATTACAAGCTGTAAACAGGTTCTTGGAGTTCAACAAACAGGAGAAACTAAAGATGAAGTTCGTAAAGGCGCAGCAGAAGAACTTCTTGGAGAATGTTATCAGCGATGCTGACTACAAGTTTTTAAAGGCAAAGTTGAAAGCTGATGGCTATGATCAATGGTATTTCATTGTGTGGTTTATGGCTGCCACTGGTGCACGTGTCAGCGAGTTGCTGCAAATAAAGGCAGAACACGTAAGCGTGGGGTATCTCGACCTCTACAGCAAAGGTGGCAAGATGCGCCGCATCTACATCCCCAAACGTCTATGCACCGAAGCTGCGAAATGGTTGAAAGGACGTGGAATTACATCTGGCTATCTGTTCACCAACCGTACAGGCAACCGCCTTTCTACGCGTGGCATTGCCATTCAGTTAAAGCACTTCGCTGAAAACTACGGTATCAATCGTGAAGTGGTCTATCCGCACTCATTCCGTCATCGCTTTGCCAAAAACTTCTTGGAAAAGTTCAACGATATAGCTCTCCTTGCAGATCTTATGGGGCATGAGAGCATCGAAACCACACGCATTTATCTGCGTCGTACGGCAAGCGAACAACAGAAGATCGTTGATAAAGTTGTCACTTGGTAAATGTATATATATATATGCCGAGGGTGTGTCACTTATGATTATTGGCACACCCTCACGGCAGTTATAATGCTGCAGCAATACCGTCGAGTTGAGCAAATAACTCTTCTATCTTAGCAACGATGCGGTGCTGCTCGTTTAATGGAGGCAAATCTATTTTTATATCTAGAATTGCTTTTGCACTAATATTCGGTTGTGCTCCTCCATATGAGATTTTAAGAATATAACCAGACTTAGCATACATAAAGTAGTCCCGATGTCGTTGATACCAAGCTTCACTGCATTTCAAATTTCCGACACGTTGATTCAAGAGGGCATTTGTCTTATGTCTGTATATCCCCATTTTGCCAGTAGTTGCTCCAGACATGGCAATTAACAAATCACCTTCGTGTATTATAACCTTAGAATTATTGCAATCTTGAATATATACACATGATGATAAGTCAATGTTCCCATCGTTGGTTATATTTGAAATACGTATAAGTGGAACTCCATTTGGATTGTATTCATCACTGCTAAAAGCATAACCACTTTCAAAAAAAACAATATCCTTTAATGTACATTGACACCACCCTTCAGGCAACTTCCCATACTGCGCGTTATCACAAGGAGTAAACTTGGGATTTATACGCTTTAGGAGCTCAATGGCTGACTCATCATTCGGGTCTTGTGGCACAAGCTTACCGTGAATAGCGAGGTCAAGAATTTTGGACTTGGCTTGTGTAATGGACGCTTGCAAATCTTCTTTTGCGGATTCCAGAGTATCAATCAAAGTGAACCATTTCTTGATTTCAGTAACAATTCTATTTTGTTCTTCAATTGGAGGAAGTGGAATTAGAAGCGTAGTGAATATTTCTTTGTTCACTCTTTGCTGACCAACTACACCTTTGAATTCCTTAGTACCCTCAAAAATATACCATTCTGACTGAAAAAGGTACAAGTAGAACTCTGTGTTAACACAATGTCCACGTAGAACTGTAAGTTCTGTCGTTCCTGCGCCTATTCCGTTAGGTAAGTCATAGAATATCGTTGATTTTCTATTCTCAAAACATGGTGAGATTTTTGCAATACCAATATCACCATTTTGAAAATGGCTGTACCCTTTTCTGATTTCTTTCCAAACTCTTGTCTCGAAAGTGTGGGAGTATCCAAATCCATCATCCACACATGCCATTGGAATAAATCCACTTTGTGTGTCATCAGGAATATCATTCTTGGGATTCAATTCAAAAATGTCCGAGACATGGCAGCACACCCATCCCTCTGGCACCTCAAAAGGCACCTCATTGGCTTCGCCGACCTGTCGGTTCTCATAATGGGGCTTATCACAAGTGAATCTATTGCCAGCGGCTGCAACGGATATAACTTTAAATCATACTCTTGCAAGATAAGGTGGAGTTATGCCGAGTATTGGCATGACTCCTTTGTTTCTTCCCAGCTATCATTAGAGAAGTGCACGCATCTTTCTACGGCTTTGTCAAGTAAGCCCTTGGTCACATGGAAAATGCGGCGGCATCCTTGCGGTGGTTGGCGATGTTAAGGCTGCCTGTCCTTTGTTGCCATCGTCTGGCGTATATGGAACGATGGACGGTGCGTTGTTTGTTATTATCCTGTTCTCTGCCGTTTCCTTTATTCTTGTTCCACACCCTTTGGCCTTTTGTCTTTCCATTCCTCTCTTTTTCTCTTATTTGTTTATTTTGCATGCTTTACTGAATAAAAACCGTACTTTTTTATTCAATACGATGCGCTTGTTGAATATTTCTGCTAACTTTGCAGTGGATTACCAACACCATTGAAGACTATGCGAACTATCGTCAGTAATCAGCGCAAGGAGCGGGATATGCTGCTTTCCCGTCCCTATCTGTCGCGTCATACCAAGTATGATGTGACTTCACTTCTGACCAGCAGACAGATTAAACTGATTACAGGGCCCAGAAGAGCAGGCAAGTCAACAGAGGCTCTGCTCATGCTGAAGGGGCATAATTTCGCTTATCTGAATTTTGATGACGGCAAGTTGCTCAGTTCCTGGGACGATGACTTGGTGTTGGAGTCGCTGCAGATAGTGTATCCCGGCTTCGAGTATTTGCTCTTGGATGAAATTCAGAACCTGGACGGATGGGATTTGTGGGTGTCCAAATTGTACCGCTTAGGGGTCAACATGGTCATCACGGGCAGCAACGCAAAGCTCTTGAGCAGTGAGATGGCTACGCTGTTGACTGGCCGTTACATACAGATAGAGATGTTGCCATTCAGCCTCTCGGAGTTTTTCTCGTGGAACCAGAAGGCTCTCTCTGACATTCCAGAGGCAGAGGTAGCGGCTGCGCAGTCACTGATGGATGATTACCTGCACCTTGGGGGGTATCCCGAAACGGTGGTGGCGAGGAGTCTCACGCAGAATTATCTCTCCACATTATTTGACTCTATCGTGTGGAAAGACATTGCCCAGCGCCATAATGTGCGTAATGTGGAGGACTTGAACAATATGGCCCTCTACCTGATATCCAATTTCTGTAACCCTTTCAGTGCAAATGAACTGGCCGATGCATTGGGTTTTGCCAGTGTTGCCACTGCCAAGAAATTCATGGGATATCTGCAAGAACCATACCTTTTCTTCTATCTCCCCAGGTACAACAATAAGCTGAAAATTATGAAGAAGGCGCCTCGCAAGGTTTATGTGGTGGATAACGGATTTGTGGCTGCCAAGGCCTTCAGTGTGAGCGACAACCTTGGCAGACTTCTCGAGAACCAGGTTTTTGTGGAACTGATGCGTAGGGGATACGATGCAGAGAAGTTTCTCTTCTACTATCGGTCGCGTAACGACAAGGAAGTGGATTTCGTGACCAGACAGGGTACACACGTAGAATCCCTCATTCAGGTGTGCTATGATATGACTTCCGAGCGTACTCTGAAGCGCGAGGTAGATAGTCTGGTGGAGTGTGCAGGAGAGTTGAAGTGTTCGCAGTTGCTGATTGTCACTATGAGTGAAGAGAGGATAATAGAGAAGAATGGCCTTGAGATAAAGGTTGTGCCTATCCATAAGTTCTGATTCGACAGGCTCTTTTTGCTGTGGGGGCAAAGGTATGGAAAAGGGCTGTAATCCATGTGTAAACTCCAGCCCAATCTTTCTTCTGTGGGCTAACTTTAGCCTGAAAGGCGCTTTCCCAAGGATTCTTCTTGCCCTTCCGGCTTCTTAGGTTTCTGCTTTCAGTCGCTCTCGCGTTTTATTCAAAATAAGTGATGACGCGCGTCTCTGTCCATTCGGTTTTCTCCGTAGAGTCTTTTCCCTTTCTCAGAGTCCAGTTGCCCTTGCTGTCGAAGCCGTCATAGGTGAAGGTCTTGGTACTTTCGTATGGCTCGGGCTCTTCTCCCATTTCGCCGCGCGACCCTTTGACTTCCATTTTCACGGCGTAGCCTTTGCTGTCGTAGATGTATGTGGTCACGTCGGAACCGCTGTCGGGGCACTCGTTGCTGATGGTCTTGAGCAGTCCAGACGTGCTGTCGTAGGTGTAGCGGCTGGCCTCGTAGCAGTCAAAATCACCGGCTACGTATGACAAGAGCCGTCCTTGCTTGTCGCGCTTCAGTTCTGAGAAGATGTCGCTGGCTTGGTTGCTGTCGATTTTGGTGAGGTGTCTCTCGGGGCAAAAGTAAGCATATAATCTGACAGCAGCCAAGCCTTTGTGCCTGTATCTTTGCCTCTTGGCGGTCCGTTGCTCAGCGCTCCTATATATATATACTGTGTAGTTGCTGTCGTTCGCTCGTGGTGCTGCTTGACCGCAACCTCCACTACCTTCACGCCTTCTCCTCGCTGGTGGTCAATGGACCGGTCAGACTTCCTGGCGTTCCATGCTATTGGAATCTGTAAATCTGTGGGGCAATGTGACGTGCCGTTTTCTGCAAATTCCGTAATTTTGTGGTGCCGATTGCTACTTCCGTCCTGGCATGTAGCCCGCAAAGGGCCAGCATCTGGCTGGTGCGTCGGCAGAAAGGGAAACTAATTATTTACGTTATACTGTATGAAACGGACAATTACTCTGAGTCTGCTCTTCTGTCTGGCTCTCATGGCGGCAGCACAAGAGCGCGTGGATAAACTCATTCGTGAGTTGAACAATCCCAAGTCGAAGAAAGTGCTGGTGGTGGCTCACCGCGGCGACTGGCGCAACGCTCCCGAGAACTCCCTGCAGGCTTTCCAGAACTGCATAGATATGGGTGTGGATATGATAGAACTCGACTTGCACATGTCCAAGGACAGCGTGCTCTTCCTCATGCATGACAATACGGTGGACCGCACAACCACCGGTCACGGCAAGGTGAGCGACCTCGCAGCGGCCGAACTGAAGAAGCTCCGCCTCAAGGCGGGCCATGGAATAGGCACCAGCCACACGATTCCCACCTTTGAGGAGGCGCTCAACCTGTGCAAGGGAAAGATTCTCATCAATGTAGATAAGGGCTACGAGTACTTCCGCCAGGCTTATGAGGTGATGGAGAAGACGGGCACCACGCGCCAGGTGGTCATCAAGTCGGGCAGGCCCATCAGCAAGGTGCAGAGCGAGAAGGGCGATGTGATAAGCAAGGTCATCTACATGCCCGTCATCACACTCACCAATGCCAATGCCGAGCAGGAAATCAACGCCTGCGCCGCAATTCGTCCCGTAGCCATTGAGTGCTGTTTCGGCAAGACAGACAGCAACGTGGAGCGCCTGCTGAAGCTGGTTCGCCAGAACGGCAGCAAGGTGTGGATCAACAGCCTGTGGCCATCGCTCAACGGCGGTCACGACGATGACCGTGCTGTGGAGCAGCACGAAGAAGACCAGGCATGGGGCTGGCTTCTCCAGCAAGGAGCCTCTCTCATCCAGACCGACCGTCCCGCCCAGCTCATCCGCTACCTGAAGAAACACGGCAGGCATTGAATAAGCCGCCCGCAGGAGGGGCATCTTTTACAACCGGCAACCTTACTGGTGCACTTGCGCCTTTGTCTTACAGGAGTGGTCCTGGAGGGGCGTGGGGCAGCAGGTGAGGTTGCCGGTCGGGTTTTGTGATAGGGGTGCATGAGGGGTGTAGATGGCTTTTCTGCTCATTCGTTCAACTATTTGTATCTAAAGTGGTTCGATATGTAAGACTGGGGGAGCGGTGTGAGGAAAATGTGGTACCTTTGTGAAAGGAGAGCAGGACGGAATTGGATATCTGGATGTGGATTCCTGAGCCGGGCAAAGCTCTCTGTTGATTGTTTAACCTCATAAAACTGCAATGTCATGAAAACAAACGTGAGAGAAGTTTATCGGTGCTCCATCTGCGGAGGTGTGGTGGAGGTACTGCATCAGGGCAATGTGATGCAATGCTGCGGACAGCCTATGACGCTGCTCCGGGAGAATGATACTGATGGTGCCCGAGAGAAGCATGTGCCTGTGGTGGAGCCTGTGGAGGGCGGCTACCGGGTGACGGTGGGAAGCGTCGAGCATCCTATGCTGGCCGAACATTATATAGAGTGGATCGAGCTGGTGACCGACTCGCATGTCTATCGCAAGGAACTCAAGCCGGGCGAGAAGCCTGAGGCCCTGTTCCTCACAGACGCCAGACAGGTGTTTGCGCGGGCTTACTGCAACCTGCACGGACTCTGGAGAAACTGAATTTGAAATCTTCTTTTGTGCCGCCTGACCCAGTGCATCCTTGTCCCGCAAGTGCGCTGTGGTCAGGCGGCTTTTCTGTTTGCTGAGGGGCGCGGGCAGATTGAATTCATGCGGTAAGTGTGTGAGGGTGGCGGCTCCCGTGCGTTCCTTTTATATTGTATATAGTGTTTCGATTTCTTCTTCGTTTGTCTTGTTGGCAACTTGATATGGGGCAGACGGAAACGTGGGAGAGAATGCTTTTTGCCGAAGAGGAAGTTTCTCTCTGTTTTCCATTCCGTTGACCCAAATCGGTGAGCGGGAAGCCTCTCCTTGGAAGCCTCGGCGTGTTTTGTCCGGGAGACGGCAGAAAGAGGCAAATGGAAAAGTTTTTGTGTTAAAATAGGGGCGGTATGGGAAAGTTTTCAATATTTTGTCGTAACTTTACCAACTATGAATTATGTTTGGGAATATAGTGCACCGTCAGAAGAACAAGGGGCTAAGGCCTCGGAGTTAGCCAAGTCTTTGGGTATCAGCCCTGTGCTTGGCAGACTCCTGCTTGAGCGTGGTATCACCACAGCAGAGGAAGCCCGTGCCTTCTTTCGCCCGCAACTCTCCGAATTGCTTGACCCTTTCCTGTTCAAGGATATGGACAAGGCAGTGGCCAGGCTCAATGCTGCTCTTGGCCGCAAGGAGCGCATACTGGTGTATGGAGACTATGATGTGGACGGATGCACAGCCGTTGCACTGGTGTATAGATTCCTGCAACAGTATTATTCCAATATCGACTATTACATCCCCGACCGCAATGAGGAGGGTTACGGAGTGTCGCGCAAGGGTGTGGATTATGCCGCTGAGACGGGCGTGGGACTGGTGATTGTGCTCGACTGCGGCATCAAGGCTGTGGAGGAGATAGCCTATGCACGTGAGCGCGGAATAGACTTCATCATCTGTGACCATCACGTGCCCGATGAGGTGCTGCCGCCTGCGGTGGCCATCCTGAATGCCAAGCGCGAGGATGACACCTATCCCTACAAGCACCTGAGCGGCTGTGGAGTGGGCTTCAAATTCATGCAGGCCTTTGCGCAGAACAACGGTATAGAGTTCTCGCAGCTGGTTCCTCTGCTGGACCTGTGCGCCATCAGCATCGCCTCCGACATTGTGCCCATCATGGGCGAGAACCGCATCCTGGCCTGTCATGGCTTGCGCCAGTTGAATTCAGCGCCCAGTACGGGCGTGAAGGCGCTGATGGAGGTGTGCGGGCTGGCCGACAGGGAGATTTCACTGAGCAATATCATCTTCAAGATAGGCCCGCGCATCAATGCCAGCGGACGTATGCAGAACGGCAAGGAAGCCGTGACGCTGCTGGTGGAGAAGAACTACAAGGCAGCCAGGCAGATGGCTGAGCGCATCAACGCATACAACGAGCAGCGCAAGGACTTGGACAAGGCCATGACGGAGCAGGCCAACCATATCGTGGAGACACTGGACCTGCAGCACAAGCACAAGTCCATCGTGCTCTACAGCGAAGAGTGGCACCGCGGCATCATCGGCATCGTGGCATCACGACTGACAGAGATTTACCACCGCCCGTCGGTGGTGCTCACGCGCACCGATGACGTGGCTACAGGGTCGGCACGGTCGGTTCCCGGATTCGATGTATATGGTGCTGTGGCGTATTGCAGAGACCTTTTGGAGAACTTCGGAGGCCATACCTATGCCGCCGGACTGAGCATGAAAGTGGAGAATGTGCCCGAGTTCCGCCGCCGCTTTGAGGCTTATGTGGAGTCGCACATACTGCCTGAACAGACGTGCGCAACGATTAACGTGGATGCTGTGATAAACTTCCGCGACATCAACCGCAAGTTCTTTGCCGACCTGAAGCGCTTTGCGCCTTATGGTCCAGAGAATCCCAAGCCCGTGTTCTGCACCAAGCGCGTGTATGACTATGGCACCAGCAAGGTGGTGGGACGAGACCAGGAGCATATCAAACTGGAGCTGGTGGACAGCAAGAGTAACAATGTGATGAACGGAATAGCCTTCGGACAGAGTTCGCAGGCCCGCTATATCAAGACGAAGCAAGCCTTTGACATCGTATATACAATAGAGGAGAACATCCACAAACGTGGCGATGTGCAGCTGCAGATAGAGGATATCCGTCCCGTAGAGCACGAATAGGCCTGCCCGCAGAGCCGGTTTCCAATAGTCTGCAAACGGGTTGCTCCACAGAGTGTAGGGTGAAGGCACTTTCGGTGAAGTCTGCTCCTGTTCCCCCCGAATCCGCCTCTATTCCTCAAATGTGCAGTTTGAAAACAAAGAGAAGGGCAGAAGAAGGACGTGAGGGAAGGATTCTTCCGCAGGAAGAGAAAAGCCAAGAAACCTGTCGCTCACCGCTCCCAACTCATAGTTTATAATTCGAAATTCATAATCAAGTCAGGTTGGATGTCGTGTCAAGACCGCTATACCGAAATTCTCAACAAGTACTGGGGCTACACCGAGTTCCGTGGCATCCAGCGTGAGATTATTGAAAGTATAGGTTCCGGGCGCGATACCCTTGGGCTCATGCCCACTGGCGGCGGCAAGAGTATCACCTTCCAGGTGCCGGCACTGGCGATGAAAGGCGTGTGCATAGTGGTTACGCCGCTGGTGGCACTGATGAAGGACCAGGTGGCCAACCTGCGCAAGAGGCACATACGTGCTGCTGCTCTGCATGCCGGACTCTCCCATGAGGAACTGCTCACCGTGCTGGACAACTGTGTGTTCGGCTTTTACCGCTTCCTCTATGTGTCTCCCGAGCGCCTCTCCTCCGAACTCTTTGCGGCCAAACTGAAGCATATGGAGGTCAGTTTCATCACGGTGGATGAGGCTCATTGCATCAGTCAGTGGGGACATGATTTCCGCCCCTCCTATCTGCAGATAGCCGAGCTCAGGAAGTTGGTGCCTGCTGCGCCTGTGCTCGCACTTACCGCCACAGCCACTCCCGAGGTGGCAAAGGATATCCAGCGCATACTCTGCTTCCGTCAGGAGAACGAGTTCCGCATGAGTTTCCACAGAGAGAACCTGGCCTATCAGGTGCTTCATGCCGACTACAGCATCGAGAGTCTGCGCCGTGTGTTGCAGGCTGAGGAGGGTTCGTGCATCATCTACCGCCGCAGCCGACAGCAATGCGAGGATCTGGCCGGGAAACTGAATGCATGGGGCTTTACCGCCACCTTCTTCCATGCAGGTCTTTCCCATCCCGAGAAGGACAAGCGTCAGAAGCAATGGGTGAGCGATGAAGTGCGCATCATGGTGGCTACCAGTGCCTTCGGAATGGGTATCGACAAGGCCGATGTGCGGCTGGTGGTGCATCTGGACATCCCCGACAGCATCGAAGAATACTTCCAGGAGGCCGGTCGTGCCGGTCGTGATGGCAAGCCCGCACGCAGTATCATCATCCTGGACGGCCGCGAGCTGGAGTACTCCAAGCGTCGTCCGGCACAGCGTTATCCTGCCGAGAACTACATCCGTGATGCCTATGAGGACGTGTGCTGCTACTTTCAGGTGGCAGTGGGAGACGGCTATCACATGACGCGGGAGTTCAATGTGGGCCAGTTCTGCCGCTTCTTCCATTACCATCCCTTCATGCTCCACAGCGCCCTCAGCATATTGGACAATGCCGGCTACATCGCTTACCGCGATGCCGAAGACGGTCAGAGCCGTGTGCGCATCAATGCCACCCGCAATGCTCTGTTCAATGCCCTTGATGCCCGCAGCGAACCGATATTCGTATCTCTGTTTCGTAACTATGGCGGCATATTCGTTGACTATGTGTTTGTTGACGAGGACCTTGTGGCATCAGAGAGCGGACTGAGTGCCGATGATGTCTATCACTGCCTGACCGAATACTCCAAGCGTGGTGCCATCAGCTACATTCCCCGCAAGCACGTGCCGCACATCACCTTTCTCACAAGGCGGCTGGAGCGCGAGGATATCACCTTTCCTGCCTCCTGCTATGCCGACCGCAAACGGGCTTTCGAGCATCGTCTGCATGCCATGCAGGAGTATGTGAGCGTCAACGACCAGTGCCGCAGCACCATGCTCCTGAGCTATTTCGGCGAGAAGAGTGCGGCTCCCTGCGGCAAGTGTGATGTATGTCTGGAGGAGAGCCAGCGCCATCTTACCGACGAGGATTTCCATCGCATCCATCAGCTGATTGTATCCCGCTTGAAGGACGGCCCCATTCCTGCCGACCAGCTCTACTTCCCCCGCGAGCCGGAAATCCAGGTGGAACAGGTGATGGACTATATGCGGGCCCGCGAAGAACTCCTCATGGACGGCACCCAGGTGCTGCTGGGTAAGGAGTGGAAATAGTTTGCTTGGGCACAGGCGGGCATTTGGGTCTTGTGGTATCTGCGTATATCATGCTTTGGTTTGGGGCCTTTTATAATGACGGCATTGCATCTACATCCGTCATCCCAAATACGTCCGATAACATCAGCAAACGCCTTCTGCCGTCTCCTTAAGCTATATTCTTCACTGTGTCAGTGCTTTGAAGAGGATGCTGTCAGGCCAGTATCCTCCTCCAGAGTCGTTTCATGGCGGGATATTTGCCCAGGTGCGGGAAAAGGGCTATCTTTGTGGAAAACACATCTTGATTAACAGGAAGAACCGAGAATCATGGATTTGAAAGTGGAACCAAAGGAGGTGCTTGATGCTTACAGCACACCCATCGTGCAACAGACAGCCTTCTGGTCGAGGGTGAAAGAGCGGTTGGGCATGCACTCTTGTGCGTTTGAATATTCGGTGCGCAACAGTGACCTGTATGACGGAGTGGGCGGATTTGCACGCACCAATGCTGATTTCATCATGTTTTATCAGTATCTCAATGCAGAGGATTATGTGGCATATGTGCCTTACGGACCTGAGATAGAGCCGTTGGAAGACCGCCAGGGGGAGTTCCTGGAGGAGTTGTCCGAGGTGCTGAGGTCGTTCTTGCTAAGGGTTGTGTGGCTATCCGTTATGACCTCAACTGGGAGTCGCACTGGTGCAAACGCGAGGACTTTGACAGCGCAGGCAACTGGCTGGGTACGCCCAGGAAGGAGTATCAGGAGATACAGTTGAACTATGGGACTGTGAACCGCAATCTGTGGAAGAGCAATTCGAATATACTGCCTGCCAATACGGTGGTGGTTGACCTCTCACAGAGTGAAGATGAAATACTGGCACGCATGAGGCCCAAGACGAGGTACAATATCCGTCTTTCCCTTCGCAAGGGTGTGGAGGTGAGGTCGGTGGGCCGTGCAGGACTGCTCACGTGGTATGATTTATATACCGAAACGGCTATGCGCAATGGACTCAACCTGAACGGCTTTGAGTATTTCCACTCTATGCTGGCCTCTCGGATGGAGTGCGTGAACCCGGATGTGAATGTGCAGCTGCTGGTGGCATATTATGACAATATCCCCCTGGCAGCCATGTTTCTGGTGATGTCGGCTCATCGTGCTACTTATCTGTACGGTGCTTATTCCTCCTGAATGCCGCTTCGGGTGGCATGTGTCCGTCATGGGTGAGAGGCGGTAAACGTATGTTGTAACTAAATGAGAAGCTTATGTCGGGAATATTAGAGATTTCGGTGCGCCTCCTTGTGGCTTTGCTGTTGGGAGGTGTGATAGGTATCGAGCGTGAGTTCCGCGCCAAGGATGCCGGTTTCCGCACGCACTTCCTGGTGTGTGTGGGCAGTGCCTTGTTTTGTGTGGTTTCCCAGTATGGCTTTGGTGATGCGGCGAAGGATGCCTCCCGCGTGGCTGCTCAGGTGGTGTCGGGCATTGGCTTCCTGGGAGCAGGCACGATTATCTTCCAGAAGAATGTGATACGCGGACTCACCACAGCTGCCGGTCTGTGGGTGACAGCGGCTATCGGATTGGCTTGTGGTACGGGCATGTTGCTGGTGGCAGGCATTTCCACCCTGCTCGTACTGTTTGGCCTGGAGGTGCTCAATGAGTATGTGCCGCAGATAGGTACCACTTCCATTGCCCTCACATTCACCTCGCCCAGGAAGGAGAGCGTGAAGCGGGTGGTAGATAAGCTGAAGGAGGACTGCATCGAACTGTACTCCTATGAGTTGCGCGACCGCCACACCTCCACGGGCATAGTGTATGAGGTGAGGATAGATATGAAGGTGCGAAGAGGCAACCACAACGAACGTCTCATTGACTATATGGATGAGTTTGACGATGTCACCATCTCAAGCATCGAATAGAAACCAGCCCGCCGGATTCTGACAGGCCAATGCGAGCGTTGGTATAAAAGCAAGAAGGGATTGCCCGCAGTTGGGCAATCCCTTCCTTATATATAGCTTTCTGAAGCGAATCTTCTGTATCTCCAGTCAGTCAGAATGTCTTTCGAATTCTGTAAGAACATCCTCCGTCTTTAGCCCAAACAATTATCGTCTTTGGCTCAAACAGCTTCCGTCTTTAGCTCAAACAACTTTCGTCTTCCTCCCGATCAGTTTCTTGGCTCTGGTCCGATGGCATAGGGGAGCGGAATGTCTGCTTGTGGAAAGCCGGTTCTCCGGACTTCCCGGCACGATTCGCTTTGTTGCCTGTGACCAATCAGATGCCCAGCTTGGCACGGATATCAGCAGGGATAGCGTTCTTGTTGATGACGATATTCATGGTTTTGTAGGCTGCGTAAGGCTTGCTCACGTACCAGAAGCCCTTGTAAGGACCGTACTCACCCCATGAGTTCTTCATCATGAAGTACTCCTTACCGTTCTGATCCTTGGCGATACCGTAGATCTGCATGCCGTGGTCGTCGGTTGTCTCCCAGTTGTCATAAGCCAGCTGGCGCATCTCCTGAGTGATGACCTTCTCGCCGGCGCCGTCAGCATCTGAGATTTTGGCACCCTCCTTCTCGCCGGTCCAGCGGCTCTGGTCGCTGCCTACGCCTGCTGCCTGCTTGGTGTCGGGCACTGTGGCCACACACTTGTTCTTGCCTGCGCGGCGGCTGAAGCCTTCTTCGCTCACGTCGGCACCCCATGCGAAGGTCCAACCATTCTTCACGCTCTCGTCCATCACGCGCACCAGCTCGTCAAGGGGAAGGTTGTAGCTGCTGGCCCAACGCCAGTTGTCCTGAATCTCCAGGGCAAATGTGGTGTAGAAGGGATGGTGGGTGTAGCTGGTGAGAGACACGTAGTCATTGGGGTCGAGGGTCAGATAATCCTTCACGAAAGACTGAGGAGTGTATTTCACACCCTTGTACTCAAACTCGGTGGGGCACTCTCCCATGTAGTTGGCAATCATGTGCTTCACGTCCTTCTTCCAGGCGGGATTGATCTTCTTGGCGTCTGTGGTGGCAATAGCCTTGAGGTAAGCCTCCATGGGAGGGAAGAAGCTGCCGAAGGAGTAGAGTGAATCGCCGTAGGCTGTGATGGGGTAGGGCATGATACCCTCGGGGATGAGGCCGTAGTGCTCCATACAGTAGATGGCATCCTCGAAGCTGCCGCCCTGTGAGAAGCTGGCATCACCGTGGGTGCGCACATGCTTGTCGGCGCGGTCCATGTAAGTCTTGCTCACGAGGAATGACTCGCACAGGTCGATGTCCTTCATCTCGGGATGTTTCTTCAGAATCTCGCTCTCGAGGAAAGCCAGAGAGGAGTAGGCCCAGCAGGTACCCGAACTGTTCTGGTTCTTGATGCTGGTCACGGGGTTGGCAATAACGGTGGTGAAGATGAGGCTGTCCTTGTTGGGAGTCTCTTTCTTTGCCTTTGCCATAGCGGGAGAAGCCATGATGGCTGCCGCTGCCAGGATGATGAGTTTTCTCATTGTCAATGTTTGTTGGATATATTTAATAGTTTATGCTTTCTCGTCTCGGTGCTCTGCCACATACTGCTCCACATCGTCGATGTGGTAGGGGATGCGCTCCTTGCCCAGGAATCGGCAGCCGTCGGCTGTGATGAGGATATCGTCCTCGATGCGGATGCCTCCGAAGTCCTTGTAGGTCTCCAGCATGTCGAAGTTGAGGAACTCAGCACAGTGTCCGCTTGCCTTCCAGTCATCGATGAGCGCGGGAATGAAGTAGATGCCCGGTTCGTCGGTCATCACCCAGCCCTCCTGCAGGCGTCGTCCGCAGCGCAGACAGTTGGTGCCGAACTGTTCCAGATTGGGCCGTACCTCATCGTCAAAGCCTACGTAGGTCTGTCCCAAGCCTTCCATGTCGTGCACATCCATGCCCATCATGTGGCCCAAGCCGTGTGGCATGAACATCGCATGTGCTCCGGCCCTCACAGCCTCGTCGGTGTCGCCCTTCATCAGGCCCAGTTCCTTCAGGCGGTCGGTCATCATGCGGCACACTTCCATATGCACATCCCACCACTTCACACCGGGTGCTGCCACCTGCAGGACGTAGTCGTGACAGTCTTCCACTATGCTGTATATCTCGCGCTGGCGCTGTGTGAAGCGTCCGCTGATGGGTGTGGTGCGTGTGTTGTCGCTGCAGTAGTTCTCGTTGGTCTCGGCTCCTGCGTCGCATAGCATCAGTCTGCCAGCCTCCAGCGCTCTGGTGCTGGGGTAGCCGTGCATGATTTCGCCATGCATGGTGACGATGGAGGGGAACGATACCATGCAGCCGCGTCCACTGGCGATGCCGCCTATCACGCCCGATATGTACTGCTCGGTCACTCCGGGACGGCACAGCCGCATGGCTGTCGTGTGCATGTCGTAGCCTATGGCACATGCCCTCTCTATCTCCTCTATCTCGCCCTGGCTCTTCACCGCACGCAGGTCGATGACAGCCATGATGAGGTCGAGTGATGCCTGTGCACGCTGTTCGCGGGGATGGATGCCGGTGAGGTCCATCAACTGAATCATCAAGTCGTGGCGGTAGGGGGGCAGGAAGTGGATGCGCTGACCCTTCTGACGGGCTTTGTCCACCATGGTCTGCAGCTCGCGCATGGGTGCACTGTGAGCCACTCCGCTCTGGCTGGCCATGTCGGCCACGCTATCTACCTGGCCAAACCATACGATGTCGTCGATGCTGATGTCGTCGCCCACGAGTGTCTCGCAGTCGGCATCTATGTCTATCACACCCACCAGCCCCTCGCGGTGCTGTCCGTAGAAATACAGGAACGAGCTGTCCTGACGGAACCGGTAACTGTTGGAGGGATAGTTGGATGGCGAGTCGTTGTTGCCGAAGAGCAGCACCAGTCCGCTGCCCAGACGCTTTTTCAGCGCCTGACGCCTCTCTATGTAGGTTTCTTTGTTGAATAGCATAATGTGAAATGCGATGGTTTTGTATCGGATTGCAAAGTTACTGAATTTTATTTGAATAAGCTCTGCGGTGGCGGTGAAACTTGTCACCAGCCCGTGGCAGACCATCCTGCGGCCTGGTACCAGGAGCATTTCCTGAAGTCGTGGTTCCAGCTGTAGGCTTCGTACTTCTCCTGTGGAACGAACATCGAAAGGCAGCAGTAGTGGTCGGGGTCGGTCAGGTTGTGGTGCTCGTAACCGCTATACACGCTGGTCCAATAGGCGGTTGCGCCGTGCCACACGACGGTGCTCTGCAGCACGCTTTCCCATGCCCGCAGGGTGCTGTCGGGCAGCTGTGAGTGCATCATGCTGCGCATATCCTGGGCTTCGGGGCGGTGCAGACTGTTGTCAAAGGTGGTGTAGCGCTGCACATTGTCGGTAGGTGCTTCACGTCTGCCTGCCCACAGGCTCTCCACCAGCGGTGCCGTAGCCCGTGCCAGACTGTCTGTCATGCTGCAATCCACTACCGAGAGTGCCACTCCACTGCCGTACTTATAATGTTCGAAATACTTGCTGGCGATACCGATGGCGTCTCCTCTCATCATGGCAGGCATGATGAGGTCGTAGGGTGCTCCGTCGCCGGGAATCTCTGAGGGCGAACCGATTACGTAGTCGGTCACATGTCTCAGCTCATGCGCCACCTCGATGCTCTGCATCATGCAGGCATCTAAGAGGATGAAGTCCATGTGGGGCAGTTGCTCCAGCACGCCGCGCAGGGTGGGAATCTCCATCTCGCTGCCTCGGTTGGAGTATTGGCTGTTGCTGTTGTTGTCTATCCCAAAGGTCTTGCGGCGCGGAATCCAGCCGCTGGCATGCGACCACAGCACCAGTCCGTAGTGCTTGGCAGGAAATTCCTTGACTATCTTGCCCAGCGTGCGCAGCATGGCCAGCGAGTCGGCGCTGTCCTGGTCGTTGCGGTATCTGTGCCACAGTCTCACCCCCTCCTTTGCGCTCATCCAGGTGATGGTGGGCAGTGTGTTGCGGTCCATATACAGCACCAGGTTGCAGCCTTCGGGGATGCTTCCCACCGCGCTCGCCATCTCTATCGAGTCGCCAGTGGCAAAAGATGCCAGACTGTTCTCGGCTGCTGCATATACGATGACGGTTCGCTCGGCCTCCTGTGCCGGCTTGGGCATATCCTCCTTGTGGTCATGGCACGACTGGCAGAGCAGCGCGCATATATATATAATGAGTAATGCAATCCTTTTCATGCCTGCAAAGATAAGGAGAAATTCCAATTTGCAAGGACGAATTGGCGGTTTTATCCTGTGGAAGGTGTCGTTTTGAGGGGAAAACCGCAGAGCGCTGCATGTGCCATCGCAGTGCGCTGCATCAGCCATCGCAGCGTGCTGCATCGGCCATCACAGCGCGCTCCGTCTTGGGAGGCAGGTGGCAGCCCTTCCCTCCTTGTCCCTTTCCTCTGGCTGGCAAACCGTTCTTCTCCTCCAAGTCTTCTCTGCCTTGTGGCAATAAAACCGCCCCTTTTCGCGTTATTAAAGTACGATGCAGTGGATAGACAGAATGCGGCAGGTGAAGATCCTGCTCGTGGTGATGGCCGTGGTGATGAGCGTTGGGTCGCTCGTCATATCCCATTTCCTGGTGCGTGACCTCAAGCATGAGGAGCAGCGCAAGATGGAGATATGGGCCGAGGCTATGCGCTCGCTCAACAGTGCCGACGAATATACCGACCTCACTCTGGTGCTTACCGTGCTCAACAGCAACAGCACCATCCCTGTGGTGGTGCTCGATCGTGAGGGGGAGGTGCAGGACTATCGCAACATCCCCTTGCGCGAGGAAAGCACCGAGGAGCAGATGCGCGCGGTGAAGCGAAAGGCCCAGTCCATGATGGATGCCGGGCGAGTCATCAGGGTGTATCTCTCTTCCACCGACTATATGGAGATATGCTATGCCGACAGCCTCCTGCTGCGCCGCTTGGCCTGGTGGCCCTATGTGCAGCTCGGACTGGTGTTCGTCTTTGTGGTGGTAGCCATCTTTGCCCTGTTGAGCAGCAAGAGGGCCGAGCAGAATAAGGTGTGGGTGGGACTGAGCAAGGAGACAGCCCACCAGTTGGGCACCCCCATCAGCAGTCTGATGGCCTGGCAGGAGATGCTGCGCGAGACTTATCCCGACGATGAACTGCTGCCTGAGATGGGCAAGGATGTGGAGCGCCTGCAGCGCATCGCCGAGCGGTTCAGCAAGATAGGTTCGCTGCCCGAACTGCGTCCAGAGAGTCTCAACGAGGTGCTCTCTGCCGTGACGCAATACATAAGCCGTCGTGCCAGCAACCGTGTGCGCCTCACATGCACCGTACCCCAGCAGCCTCTCATAGTGCCCATGTGCTCCTCGCTCTTCGAATGGGTGGTGGAGAACCTCTGCAAGAATGCCATCGATGCCATGGACGGGCAGGGCAGCATCACCCTTACAGCCAGCACCGAGGGGGCGCTGGCCGTGGTGGAAGTGGCCGACACGGGCAAGGGTATTCCCAAGAACAAGTTTCGTACAGTATTCACACCCGGCTTCACCACCAAGAAGCGCGGCTGGGGACTGGGACTCTCGCTCGCCAAGCGTATCGTGGAGGAGTATCACCACGGCCGCATCTACGTGAAAAACTCCGAGGTGGGGCGCGGAACAACCTTCCGTATAGAGCTCAAAATGCACTAAGTCAGCAAAATTTAAGACCTTTTGTTGGCCTGTTCGACGAAAAATTAGTAATTTTGCAGCCCGATGGATAGACTGGACAGATACAAGGTGGACCTCAAAGAGGTGGCCAATGCCACGCTGGAGCGTGACTGGCATCTGGGTGATGACTTCTTTGGGGAAGTGCAGAGCTCTGATATCCAAGCGGGTACAGTAGATGTACATCTGAGCGTCAAGCCTGTGGGCGGGGCGCTGAAAATGCTGTTCAGCATCAGCGGAGAGGTGCAGGTGGCATGTGACCGCTGCCTTGAGCCAATGACTCTGCCTGTGTCGGTGGAAAGGGAACTGACCGCCAGATGGGGCGAGGAGTATGACGACGATGGCGAGACTCTTACCATCCCCGAGGGCACAGGAGAGGTGAACGTGGCGTGGAACATCTACGAGTTCATCTCGCTGGAGGTGCCCATGAGGCATGTACATCCCGAAGGGGAATGCCACGGCGAGGTGGAGGAATTGCTGGAGCAGTATGGCGCCGAGGAGCCTGGTGAGGAGCAGGAAGCATCCATCGACGAGCGCTGGAGCGAATTGAAGAAAATATTAGATAACAATAAATAAACAAAGAAATGGCACATCCAAAGAGAAGACAGTCCAAGACAAGGACCCTTAAAAGAAGAACCCACGACAAAGCAGTTGCGCCTGCACTGGCAGTATGCCCCAACTGCGGAGAGTTTCATATCTATCACACTGTATGCCCTGCCTGCGGATACTATCGTGGCAAGGTTGCTATCGAGAAAGAGGCATAACCCTCCCGTGAAAGAATTTGAGCCGCACCAGCCTCTACCTGTCATGCAGGAGGGGCTAATGCGGCTTTAACTTTATGGTAACACGCGCGCCTGCAAGCATGCGGGCATGTGTGTGGAAAGAAAAATAGACACAACTGATAATGGAAAGATTGAATGCCGTAATAACAGGCGTTGGCGGATACGTGCCTGACTACATTCTGGACAACGAGGAGATGTCACGCATCGTGGATACCTCCGATGAGTGGATAATGGAGCGCATCGGTGTGAAGACACGCCACATCCTGAAGCCCGAACAGGGTTCCGGCACATCCTACATGATGACACGCGCCGTGCAGCAGCTGCTGCGCAAGACGGCCGTTGACCCCGATACAGTGGAGATGGTGCTCTGCGCCACCACCACTCCCGACTATCATTTCCCCTCCACCGCTTCGCTTGTGATAGGCAATTGCGGATTGAAGAACGCATTCGGCTTCGACATGGAGGCTGCATGCGCCGGTTTCCTCTATGCCATGGAGGCTGCTGCCAGCTATCTGCGCTCGGGACGCTACAAGCGCATCATCGTGTGCGGAGGCGACCACATGTCCAGCATGACCAACTATCAGGACCGCAACACATGCCCCATCTTCGGTGATGGAGCTGCCTGCGTGATGATGGAAGCCACCACCGAGGAGGTGGGACTCATCGATGGCTACTACCGCGTAGATGGCAAGGGCTACCAGCACCTGCACATGGCGGCAGGCGGTTCGGCCTGCATGCCCAGCCATGAGACTGTGGATGCACGTGAGCACTTCGTGTATCAGGAGGGACGCTCAGTCTATAAGCACGCTGTGCTCGACATGAGTTCGGCCGTGAAGACAATAGCCGAGCGCAACGGACTCAATGCCGATAATGTTGATTGGGTGGTGCCTCATCAGGCCAACATCAACATTGAGAAGTCGGTGGCAGGTCGCATCGGCATCAGTGAAGACCACGTGATGATCAATATCGACCATATGGCCAATACCTCAGGCGGCACACTCCCCCTGTGTCTGTGGGAGTATGAGCCCAGGCTCAAGAAGGGCGACAAGCTCATCTTCACAGCCTTCGGTGCCGGATTCACATGGGGTGCCAGCTATATGATATGGGGCTACGACGGTGCCGCCGAGGCTGCCAAAGAGCCCGCTCAGTTCTACAAGGAGGGTCTCATGACCCGCGAGGAGTGGAACGCGCTGCGCCATCACGACGATAATGTATAATATATAAGGTATAGACACATGTTCAAGTCTGGATTCGTGAATATCGTTGGCAACCCCAACGTGGGCAAGAGCACGCTGATGAATCTGCTGGTGGGGGAGCGCATCTCCATCGCCACCTTCAAGGCACAAACCACGCGCCATCGCATATTGGGCATCCTCAACGAGCCCGACATGCAGATTTGCTTCTCCGACACACCGGGTGTACTCAAGCCCAACTACAAGCTTCAGGAGCAGATGCTGCAGTTCAGCGAGAGCGCCCTACAGGATGCCGATGTGCTCCTGTACGTCACCGATATGGTGGAGACACCAGACAAGAACGCCGACTTCATCGAGAAGGTGGGCTACATGAAGGTGCCTGTGCTGGTATTGGTCAACAAGATAGACCTCTCTGACCAGAAGGCTCTGGCAGCCAAGGTGGAGGAGTGGCACGCCGTGCTTCCCCAGGCGGAGATTATCCCCATCAGCGCTCTGCACCGCTTCAATGTGGATGTGGTGCTGCGCCGCATCAAGGAGCTTCTGCCCGAGAACCCCGCCTATTTCGACCAGGACCAGCTTACCGACAAGCCCGCACGCTTCTTCGTCACCGAAATCATACGCGAGAAGATTCTCCTCTATTATGATAAGGAGATACCTTACAGCGTGGAGGTGGTGGTGGAGAAGTTCCGCGAGGATGACAAGAAGATACACATCAACGCCGTCATCTACGTGGAGCGCGAGAGCCAGAAGGGCATCATCATCGGTCACCAGGGCGTGGCACTCAAGCGGGTGAGCACCGAAGCAAGGAAGAGCCTGGAGAAGTTCTTCGGAAAGACCATCTATCTGGAGGTCTTTGTCAAGGTCGATAAAGACTGGCGCAGTAGCGACCGCGCCATGAAGGCCTTTGGTTATAATTTGGATTAACACGATATAGAATGTCAAACATAGTAGCTATTGTGGGTCGCCCCAACGTGGGTAAATCGACCCTGTTCAACCGCCTGACGCAAACCCGTCACGCCATTGTGAGCGACGAGGCTGGCACGACACGTGACCGCCAGTACGGCAAGTGCGAGTGGGCAGGAAAGGAGTTCTCGGTCATCGATACCGGCGGATGGGTGGTAAACTCAGACGATATCTTTGAGGAGGAGATACGCAAGCAGGTGGCACTGGCCACCGATGAGGCCGACGTGATTCTCTTCTTGGTGGATACCCACAATGGTGTGACCGACCTTGATGAGGCTGTTGCCAACATACTCCGACGCACAAAGAAACCGGTGGTGCTGGCATGTAACAAGACCGACAACAACGAGCAGTACCTGGCAGCGGAGTTCTATTCGCTGGGCCTGGGAGACCCTATCTGCATATCTGCAGCTACGGGAGGCGGCACGGGCGACCTGCTTGATCTGGTCATGGGACTCTTCCCCAAGGAGGCCACTGAGTTGCCTGACGAGAACATTCCACGCTTTGCCGTGGTGGGACGTCCCAATGCGGGCAAGTCGAGTCTCGTCAATGCCTTTATCGGAGAAGAGCGCAACATCGTGACCGACATAGCGGGCACCACGCGCGACAGCATCTATACGAGGTATGACAAATTCGGCTTCGACTTCTATCTCGTCGATACGGCAGGCATCCGACGCAAGAATAAGGTGAGCGAGGATCTGGAGTTCTACAGCGTGATGCGCTCTATCCGCAGCATCGAGAACAGCGATGTGTGCATCCTCATGATAGATGCTACACGCGGTATCGAGAGCCAGGACCTCAACATCTTCCAGCTTATCCAGCGCAACCAGAAGAGCCTGGTGGTGGTGGTCAACAAGTGGGATCTGGTGCCCGACAAGGATACCAAGGTGCTGAAGACCATGGAGAATGCCATCCGCGAGCGCATGGCTCCATTCGATGACTTCCCTGTCATCTTCGGTTCGGCACTCACCAAGCAGCGCATCTTCCGTGTGCTCGAGACGGCGAGGGACGTTTACGAGAACCGTAGAAGGCGTGTCTCCACTGCTCGCTTGAACGAGGAAATGCTCCCGCTCATCGAAGCGTACCCGCCTCCATCGATGAAGGGCAAGTACATCAAGATAAAGTACTGTGCCCAGATACCCGATACACGTGTGCCCAGTTTCGTGTTCTATGCCAACTTGCCCCAGTATGTCAAGGAGCCTTATAAGCGCTTCCTCGAGAACAAGATACGCGAGCGCTGGAATTTCTGCGGCACTCCCATCAATATTTTTGTGAGACAGAAGTAGCAATTTTCCAGGCTCCACAGCGTGTGGTGGCCTGGACTTTGCTTTTGTGGAACGGTATGAAAATGAACTGTAAACATGTTTTCCGTCAGCTCCGTGGAGCCTCACTCGTGTGGGTCAGCGTGCTGGCGATGGGCGCCTTGCTTTGTGCATCGTGCCGCCGCAAGGTGGATGAGCATGAAGCGGTGCGTGCTGCAACCCAGCATTATTTCGGCTTGCTCTTGTCGGGCGATACGAAGGGCTTTGTTTCGGGAATGGCCAATGGTGACGATATGCCCCCTCTCTACCGCCAGCAGATGGAGAATCTCGTGGCGCAATATGCCGCTTCCTTGGGTGAAAGAGGTGGTATGGTGAAGGCGGTAGCCACACATGACAGCATTATCGACAGTCTTGCTTACGTCTTCCTGGACGTTACCTTTGCCGACAGCACCACCGAGCGCATGAGGGTGCGTATGGTGCGCAAGGGCAAGGAATGGAAGATGATGTGATTGCCTCAATGTGCTTGTCAGCATCAGACAGCCGCTTGCGAATGGCAGTGTAAGCTTATAAGATAATTGTTTTAAGGATATACAAACAAGATGAAAAGACTTATTTTCGTTCTATGCTGTGCTCTGACGGTCCTCACCGGATTGCATGCACAGCAGGCCCAGGGCCAGCAGATTCCCTTGGACCCCGCAGTCAAGACAGGCGTTCTGCCCAATGGCTTGACCTATTACATCCGTCACAACCAGTGGCCTGAGAAGCGTGCCGACTTCTACATAGCGCAGAAGGTGGGCTCCATGCAGGAGGAGGAAGACCAGCGCGGACTGGCTCACTTCCTCGAGCACATGTGCTTCAATGGCACCACACACTTCCCCGGTGACGCCCTCAAGCAGTATCTGGAGCGCATAGGAGTGAAGTTCGGCGAGAACCTCAATGCCTACACTTCCTTTGACGAGACGGTGTATAACATCAACAACGTCAATGTGGAAATTCCCGGAGCACTGGATTCCTGTCTGCTCATCCTGCATGACTGGAGTCACGACCTGCTTCTTGAGGACAAGGAAATAGACAAGGAGCGCGGTGTCATCAATGAGGAGTGGCGCATGCGCCGCAGTGCCATGATGCGTATGCAGGAGCGTGCTTTCCATAAGCTCTATGCCGGAAGCAAGTATGCAGACCGCATGCCCATCGGCACCATGGACATCGTGATGAACTTCCCCTACGATGCCCTCCGCTCTTATTACCGCCGCTGGTACCGCCCCGACCTGCAGGGACTGGTCATTGTGGGCGACTTCGATGTCGATCAGATGGAACAGAAGATCAAGACCCTGTTTGCTGACGTGAAGCCTGCAGCGGCCAACGCATCGGTGCGCGAGTACTTTCCGGTGGCCGACAACAAGGCTCCGCTCATTGCTATAGAGAAGGACAAGGAGCAGTCTGCCGCAGTGGCCATGATGTTCTTCAAGCTCCCCGCTGTCCCCAATGAGCAGAAGAATCAGCAGATGTACCTCGTTCAGAGATACCTGCAAACGGCCTTCGGTGAGATGCTCAACGCGCGTCTGCAGGAGATAGCACAGAAGCCCGACGCCCCCTTCAGCATGACGGCAGTTGATATCGGCGACTATCTGGTGTCGAAGACCTGCGATGCCCTGGATGGTGTAGTTGTCATGAAGGAAGGCCGCTACCTGGATGCAGTGTCGGCTCTCTATCGTGAATTGCTCCGTGCAAAGCGCGGCGGCTTCACCGTGAGCGAATATGAGCGCTTCAAGCAGGAGTATCTCTCCCGTGTGGATGCACAGTACGATGCACGTGACAAGGTGGAGAACAGCAGCTATGTAGATGAGTACGTGCGTCATTTCCTCGATGCGGAACCCGCTCCGGGCATCGAATGGGAGAAGCAGTTTGCGCACATGCTCGTGCCTCAGATTCCCCTGCAGGCTGTCAACCAGGTGGCTGCTCTCTTGCCCGAAGAGAACCGCGCGCTGGCTTTCTTCCTGCCTGAGAAGGAGGGGATGGAGTATCCCACCGAGCAGCAGGTGCTGGATGCCTTGGCTGCGGTGGATGCTGAGCAGATAGATGCATACACCGAGGAGGTCAACAACGACCCGCTGGTGCCCGAGCTCAACAGCAATGTGACCATCAAGAAGATGCAGGACGGAGTGTATGGCACCAAGCTCATCACCCTGAGCAATGGCATCAAGGTGCACGTGCTGCACACCGACTACAGCCCCAACAGCATTGCGATGCGTGCCATCAGTTGGGGTGGCTCCAGCCTCTATCCCAACAGCGAGTACAATCTCGTGGATAATGCCCACATGGTGCAAGTGGGTGGATGGGGTCAGTTCTCTGCCATCGACCTGCAGAAGAAGCTCTCTGGCAAGCAGGTTTCGGTGGAGCCCAGCATCGCCGACAGAACGGAGGCCTTGCACGGCAGTTGCGTCAAGAAGGACCTCGAGACCATGCTCCAGCTCACCTACCTCTGCTTCACTTCGCCCCGACGCGACGATGATGCCTACAAGAGTCTGCTGGAGCGCACACGCAACAGCCTGAAGAACGAGGACATGAACCCCATTACAGCATTGCGTGACAGCATCGCCAGCGTGGTATATAACAATAATGTACGTGCTCTGAGAATGCGTACCGAGGATGTGGACGGCCTCGATTATGACCGTGTGATGGAGATTTACAAGGAGCGTTTCGCCAATGCGGCCGACTTTGAGTTCTTCTTTGTAGGCGACGTGGAAGCCGACTCCATCGCTCCTCTCCTCACCAAGTACCTGGGCTCGCTGCCCGTTGCCAAGAAGCACGAGAAGTGCAAGGTGGTGGATGAGCGCATGGCCAAGGGTGAGCGCACATGCATCTTCGACAAGGAACAGGACACGCCTAATGCCCTCAGCCTCTTCATTTACCACGCTCCCGTGGCCAATACCCTCAAGAACCGCATCATGGTGTCGATGCTCCAGCAGAGCATGCAGATGCTCTTCACCGAGACCGTGCGTGAGGACGAGGGCGGTGCTTATGGCGTGCCCGTAAGCGGCAGCCTGACCGATTACCCCGAGAAGCGTGCCACCATGCAGATACAGTTGCCCACCGCCCCCGACAAGTTGGAGCGTATGACACAGGTCGTCTATAATGGTGTGGAGAAGATGTGCCAGGAGGGTCCCAGCGAGGACTATCTGCAGAAGATAAAGGAATACATGATCCGTTCACACGCCGAGAACCTCAAGAACAACGGCTATTGGATGGGCGAGCTTATCCAGAGAGTCCGTTACGGAAAGAACAACGTGGATGGTTACGACGATGTGGTGCGCAGCATCAGCGCTGCCGACCTGAAGGCTCTTGCCTGCAAGATATTCCAGAGCGGCAACCGTCTGGTGGTGGGCATGAAGACTCCTGACAGCCAGACGAAGTAATCCCCTTGCGGCCGGTGTGCCGTGAACCGAACTCTATAAGGCGAAGAGTGAGAAGTGCTGCGTGCCGGATATGGCCGCGGCATACTTCTCACTCTTCGCTTTTTCTGTATTGTGGCGCCCCCTCCTGCGGTGTCCTGTGGCATCCTTATCCCCTCGGACTCCCAGATTGCTCGGCTGTATATGATGTATGGAAACGATGTCTGGAAATATGCACTGTGCTGCATATGCCAACGCACCGCAGTGCGATGACCGGTGCAGCGTGCTGCGATGGTCTGTGCACTGCGGTGCGTTAGGCATACCGCTATGATGCAGGCAAGTGGGTGGGGTAGCCGGTGGGCTTTTGGGACAGGCTGTCAGCCTCACTCCATATTGGCCTCTTTGACCTTGCGGAAGAGGTCGCTGGCAAAGATAAAGGAGTTGAGGCGCTCGTTGGTGCTCGTCATGATCTGGTCCTTGTTGCCTTGCCATTCCTCGTGACCCTTGTAGATGAAGATGATGTTCTCGCCTATGCCCATCACGGAGTTCATATCGTGGGTATTTACGATGGTGGTCATCTGGTACTCCTGCGTGATGTCGTGTATCAGTTCGTCTATCACGAGGCTCGTCTGAGGGTCGAGTCCGCTGTTTGGCTCGTCGCAGAACAGGTATTTGGGGTTCAGTGCGATGGCACGTGCAATAGCCACGCGCTTCTGCATACCTCCGCTTATCTCGCCGGGGAACTTCTCTTCGGCTCCTCTCAGATTGACGCGCTCCAGGCAGAACTTCGCCCTGCGCACGCGGTCGGTCTCGTTCATGTCCGAGAACATATCCAGCGGGAACATCACATTCTCCAGCACCGTCATCGAGTCGAAGAGTGCTGCGCTCTGGAATATCATGCCCATCTCGCGCCTGATCATCACCTTCTCCCGCTTGCTCATGGCCACAAAGTCGCGTCCGTCATAGAGCACCTGTCCGCTGGTAGGCAGCAGGAGTCCCACGATGTTCTTCATCAGCACGGTCTTTCCACTGCCGCTCTGTCCGATGATGAGATTGGTCTTTCCGTTCTCGAACACCGCATTGATGTCCTTCAGTACGTCCTTGTCCTCGAAGGACTTGCATAAGTGTTTCAGTTCTATCATGAGAGCAGGGGAGTTAGGAATATGTCGGCAAAGAGGATGAGCATGCTTGAGCGCACCACGGCATTGGTGCTCGCCTTGCCCACGTCGATGGAGCCTCCCTCCACGGTATAGCCACAATAGGCGCTCACACTGGATATGATGAAGGCGAAGACGAAGCTCTTGATGATGGACATCCATATAAACCACTGGTTGAAATCGTGCAGCAGGCCCAGTGTCAGGTCATCTACGGTGATGATGCCAGCCAGTGCGGTGGCGTAGGCGCCGATGAAGCCTGCCGCTATACTGAAGATGACCAGGAAGGGCATCATGGTCAGCATGCCCATGATTTTGGGCAGGATGAGGAAGGATGCCGAGTTGACACCCATGATTTCCAGCGCATCTATCTGCTGTGTGACGCGCATGGTGCCCATCTCCGAGGCGATGTTGCTTCCCACCTTGCCCGACAGGATGAGACACATGATGCTGCTCGAGAACTCGAGCACCATTATCTCGCGTGTGGTGTAGCCTGTGGTGAATGCAGGCATCCACGGGCTCTGTATGTTCAGCTTAATCTGTATGCAGATGACAGCACCGATGAAGAATGATATGAGCAGCACGATGCCAATGGAATCCACACCCAGCTGGGCCATTTCCTTGACGTACTGTTTCAGGTACATTCTCCACTTTTCGGGCAGGCTGAAAACCTTGCCCATGAGCATCAGGTAGCGGCCGAATCCGGCCAGTCCTTTCGTTATCAACATGAAATAATGCGGCTTCGTTGTTCGTTGTAGCGGCAAAATTACGCATTTAATCCTAAAAGCGACGGCTGATGTATGCCGTTTTTACCTTTTTTCGTACTTTTGTGCATCAAACAGAGACATTATGAACAATGACACTATAGCGGCAGGGCCCGGCAGCGGCAACAGCATGGCTGTACCCCCAGCGGAGCATTTGGAGCTGCGCAGCGAAGGCCTGGTTAAGATTTACGGAAAGCGCACGGTGGTGAGCGATGTGAGTTTCAATGTGCATCAGGGCGAGATTGTGGGTCTGTTGGGTCCCAATGGAGCCGGCAAGACCACGTCGTTCTACATGACCACCGGGCTGGTCATCCCCAACGCGGGACACATCTATCTGGGCAACGAAGAGATTACCAAGTTGCCTGTATATAAGCGTGCCCGTCTGGGCATAGGCTACCTGGCGCAGGAGGCCAGCGTGTTTCGCAAGATGACGGTGGAGGACAACATCGCCAGCGTACTGGAGATGACGGGCAAGCCCCGCGACTATCAGAAGGAGAAGCTGGAGAGCCTCATTGAGGAGTTCCGCCTGCAGAAGGTGCGCAAGAACCTGGGTGACCGCCTCTCGGGAGGCGAGCGCCGACGCACCGAGATAGCACGCTGTCTGGCCATCGACCCCAAGTTCATCATGCTCGATGAGCCCTTCGCCGGAGTGGATCCCACGGCAGTGGAGGACATCCAGCTCATCGTGTGGAAACTCAAACAGCGCAACATAGGTGTACTCATCACCGACCACAATGTGCAGGAGACGCTCTGCATCACCGACCGCGCCTATCTGCTCTTCGAGGGTCAGATACTCTTTGAGGGCACTCCACAGGAGTTGGCTGTCAACCCCGTTGTGCTCGACAAGTACCTCACACGCAGCTTTGAGCTCCGCATGAAGGACTTCAAGAAGATGGAGGAGGAGCGTGCCCGCGAGTGACGATGCCGCCACGGCTTCCGTGCCCTGGCGCTTCTGTATGTGACCCACAGCAATCAAGGATAAAGAGATGATAGATCTGCCCACCCATTTTGCCCTGTCCATCACCTCCTCGGCCATCATCGGGACGGCCGCGCTGGTGCTTGCCTTCCTGCGCATTCCGCACGGCGGACAGTGGGACAAGTTGTCGCATGCCCGGTGGGTGCTCTTTGCCACCTTTGCCATCCTGTCCTTTTCGGGCTATTTCAAGGCATCCGACGAGGATGTGCAGCTCCTCTCCCTTGCCACCCTGGGCGTGGCTTCCTATCAGGCGCTGCTCTTTTCCTACACCTCATCGGTGCTCATCGCGCCCGGACAATTCCCGGCGCGCAGGTTTGCGCTCATCCTTGTGCTCATCAGTCTGGCATGCCTGCTGCTGGGCTGCTCCAAGGCTCTGTTCCCCTCGCTCTATTCTGTCCTGTGGCCCCTGGCGCTCTTGGCCTATACGGTCCAGCTGGTGGTGCATACCTATATGTTCCGCCGCCTTGCCCATCGTGCGCAGGCCAATCTGGAGGACTATTACGATGATGATGTCACCGCACACCTGACCCCCGTGCGTCGCATGTTCTACAGCGCGCTCGTGGTGGGCGTCATGGCGCTGGCTGTCAGCGTAATGCCCATGGACAATCTGCGCTATAATATCTTCGTGGCAGGCTATACCGTCTATTATCTGGGCGTGGCCATCACGGTGGTCAACTACGTCACCTATGGCACCTTCTTCGTGCAGGCGGCGGGCTATGAGGCTCCTGTGGAGTGCATGGACGAACCCTCCGAGACCGAGGCCGACACCTTTGTGCCGGACCTGAAGGCGGCTCTCGGCCGCTGGGTGGAGCGGAAAGCCTATCTGGAGACCGATACCAGCACCGACCTTATAGCGGGCCAACTGGGTGTCACGCGCCAGCAGCTCTCCTCCTACATGCGCACCGAGTACGGCACCACTTTCCGCTCCTGGCGCATGCGTCTGCGCCTGCAGTATGCCCAGGAACTGATAGCCCAGAACCCCCACATGAAGCTCTCGCAGGTGTATGAGCGTGCCGGCTTCAATGACCGAAGCAATTTCTACAAGGAGTTCTGCAAGTTTGCCGGCATGACTCCTCAGGCCTATCGCGACAAGTTCATCGTGTGCGGATAGTTCTCCCACTGCACAGCTTCCGCTTCCGGCAAGGCCATAGTCCTCTTCCCGCCCTTCCTGCTTTTCGGTCCGATGGTGCAATGCGCCCCTGTGCATACTGCTTGCCGGTATGCTGCGGATTGCCCCTCGGTTTCCCCATCTGCTGTAGCCCACCGCGCGCACCGTGCTGCGATGGCCGATGCACCGCGCTGCGACAGCCAACGCAGCGTGCTGCGTAGCCACATGCAGCGTACTGCGTTTTTCCGAGCAAAGTTCTTGTGAAAACCGGGGAGCGTGCCGACAGGCTTCCCCCAGCATCCCTTTTTCATCATCTCAAACGCCCGCAGGGTACAGGCCCGCCTTTTT